>JAAUYD010028913.1_pt1 | contig 23909 bp, 21 predicted proteins | sample 7278101 | NCBI WGS metagenome assembly JAAUYD01 (sample SAMN14350128, study PRJNA611818) | marine sediment metagenome | isolation source: surface marine sediment (0.6m) | place: French Polynesia: Moorea | collected 2018-08
CTAGCCTATTTTTCTTTCCCATCGCTGTCAATAAATAATTTCATCCACCAAGCATCCCATTCGGTGCTCAGGATGCTTTCAGATAGCTTTATTCCATCGGCCGTCTGAAGGCGGTCTTTGACATGTTCGGTCCATTTTTCCGGGGCAGCGTACCCCATGTCCGACAAGGATTTCAGATCCAATAGGAAGGCCAGTTGATCGGCGTCGTGAGCCAGCCGGGCTTCGAGGGTTTCGCAGGCGTTGAACTCGTCGAGCAGCGCACGAAGGTCCGATCCGAAGGGCAGGTCCCCGGCCATGTGGGCCACGGCCTTTTTCTCATCGGCGGTCACGTAATTTTTCTGAACCGTGTTGAGATCACCCATCCTGGCTTCGGGGAAATCGTGAACCAGGCACATGGCCAGCAAATGGCCCTCATCGGCTGCCGGTACCATCCGTGCCAAGGTCCAGGCGATGCACATAACGCCGAAGGTGTGTTCGGCGACCGACTCGTTTCCCGGCCCAAGGAACTGATACCCGGTGCGCTGAACCCTTTTTAACAGCATGGTTTCGAACAAAAACTCGGCGATGCGCCGCATCATTTCTCCCCCGTGTGTTTGGGTTTCGGCCCAGCCCATTCCGACACGGCCAACCGATCGTCTGGATGTGGCGAAGATAATGGCCTGGTTCGTCCGCAAAGCCTTTAACCGCGGCCCTTCAAACGTCAAACTGCTTGACACCTTCTGGTGGCTTGTATAGGTATACAAAACCTTTTTCAAGGGGTCGCGATGGGTTGAACTTCCCGAACCGGGTTTACGTGGGCTTTTCTGCAGCGCCAACCCCCGCGATCGCAATCATTATACAGTGGAGAGACGGACATGGTGCCTACCCAGATGGATTATATTCACATCATCAGCAACGCCAGCCTGATGGTGAAATTTGTCTTGCTGTTGCTGCTTTTTTTCTCCGTGATGTCCTGGTCGATCATTATTATCAAGATCCGGTACATCCGCAAGGCGTTTATGGAATCGGATATTTTCATCGACTATTTCTGGAAAAGCAGGGATCTGGCCGGGGCCTTCACCAAGGCCAAACAACTCGGCGGTAGCCCGGTGGCCCGCATCTTCAGAATCGGTTACGCCGAACTGCGCAAACTCAACACCGGCGGCAAGCCCGGCGACGAGAAGGTTCCCAATGAGACCAGACCTTCCCTGCGCCAGGGCTTTTCGGGCACCGACAACGTGAAACGGGCCTTGCGCCGGGCCATCAATACGGAGATGACCCGCCTCAATCAGATGGTGCCGTTTCTGGCCACCACCGGCAACACGACCCCTTTTATCGGCCTGTTCGGCACGGTGTGGGGAATCATGAACTCCTTTCATGGCATCGGACAGCGGGGGTCGGCCAACCTGGCTGTGGTGGCCCCGGGTATTTCCGAAGCCCTTGTGGCCACGGCCGCCGGTCTGGCGGTGGCCATTCCGGCCGTGATCGCGTTCAACCACTTCATGCAAAAGATTCGCGTGATTGAGACGGAATTGCACAGCTTTTCAGCTGATTTTCTAAACATTCTCGACCGGGACATCTTGCGTTAACAGGGAGGCGGCCATGGCAATTGGCAGCGGCAGCGATCGACTCATGTCGGACATCAACGTGACCCCGTTTGTGGACGTCATGTTGGTGCTGCTTATCATATTCATGGTGACGGCTCCCATGATGGTTCAAGGGGTCGATGTGGCCCTTCCCGAGGTGAGCGCCACACCCATGGTGTCCGAGAAGGAAAACCTCACCGTGACCATTGACCGGGAGACCCAAATTTATATCAACGATTTTCAGGTACGCATGGATTTTCTCAAAGAGAAGCTGGAAAAGATCCTCGCGGGAAAAACGGACCGGGAGGTCTTTTTTCGGGCAGACAAGGACGTCCCTTATGGCGTTGTTGTCAGTGTGATGGCGGAGATCAAGGCTGCCGGTGTCGAAAAACTGGGCATGGTGACCGACCCGTTCGACGATCAGACCATCGGACAACCCTCCGGTAAGAAAGGCTGATGAAAAAAAACATCCGTGTTCCGGTGTCTTCCAGCCAGGACCTGCGGGGCGATGGACAGACACCGTTGCTCTATCCAGTGGCCCTCTCCTTCGTCTGTCACGTGGTCTTTCTGTTGCTTTTCGTGATCACACCCAGTCTGCGCTCGGAAAAGCCCCAAACCCGTTCGGTGATCGATGTCAGCATGGTCTCCTTGAAAAGCCCTGCCACGGGTGCCGCCCCAAAACCGGTCGTTGAAAATAAGACCCCCGCAATCGAAAAACCCAAGGTGGTCAAAAAACCGAGCGCCACCCCGCCGGTTAAAAAAGCGGCCAAAGTCGCCGAAAGGCCGCCGAAGCCCAAGACCTCGCTGAAAAAAAAGACCTTTAAATCCACCCAGGTCGTCAAGCAGGCCATCGAACAGCTGGAAAAACAATTGGATACCCAAACGGCGGAGAAGACGAAAGCGGCCCCGCCGGAACCGCTGGAATCCGCATTGGAGCGGCTGCGGCAAGAGGTAGGCAAAGCGGAGGCCAGCCGGTCAACGTCATCCGCTAAAAAGGCGGAGCGTTCTGGCGGGAAAACGGGCGGGAAACTGGGGCGGTTCAACGAAGAAGGCAAGAAGACGGCCGAGTTGATCGATTTATACCGCATTGAAATTGCTTACCAAATCCAGAAAAACTGGGCGTTTAATGAACAGCTGGCCGGCGGCGACCAATCCCTGATGGCCCAAATTGTCTTTAAAGTGATGCCCGATGGCGAAATACGGGATATCTTTTTTACGGACCGCTCCGGCAATACCTATCTGGATGAGTCGGTTTATAAGGCCATCGTAAAATCCAACCCGGTGGACAGCCACCCCAATGGGCTGGTTCAGCCCTATGTGGAGATAGGCATCCGGTTCACCCCCCAGGGCATCCGGTAGGCGTTGACGTGCGATGCTTGCGTTGCCAGTCGGCTGCCGACGACCTTAACCCAAAACCTAAAGGACACCCTGCAAAATGATTCGATGCCGATTGATGTATGTTTTGCCTGTGTGGCTTTTATTGCTGCTGCCCCTGCCGATTGCTGCGGCACAATACAACTACATAGACATTTCCAATCCGTTTCTCAGAAAAACCCCCATGGCCGTGCCGATGTTTAAGGCCGCCGCCGAGGACCCGACAGCCATGGCGGCGGCCAAAGCCGCATCGGAGCTGTTGCAATATTATCTGGACTTCAGCGGCTATTTTACCTTCAGCGATCCGGCGGCCTTTCTTGAAGATCCGCAGAAAATGGACATAACCGGATCCAGTATCCGCTATCGGAACTGGACGGCCATCGGCGCCGAACTGCTGGTCACCGGCGGTGTCGTGATCCGCAACGGTGTTGCCGAATTCGAGCTGCGCCTGTTCGACACGGTTAAAGAAAAAATGCTCGTGGGAAAACGCTATCGGGGCAGTCCTGACGACCACCGTCAGGTGGCCCGGCGGTTCTGCAGCGAGGTGTTGTTTGCCATCACCGGCAACCGCGGGTTTTTCGATTCGAAAATTGCCTTTGTGTCCAACGGTTCCGGCCACAAGGAGCTTTTCATGTGTGACTTTGACGGCAGCAACATCACCCGATTTACTCACCACAAAAGCATCTCGCTTTTTCCCGATTGGTCATCGGACGGTCGATGGCTCGCCTATACAACCTATGCGGACAAGCGGCCGCGGATCCGTATTCAACATGTGCGGGAAAACCGCAATGCAGGAATCGACAAGCCGGGTCTGCAGGCCGCGCCGGCATGGGTTCCCGGCAAGTTCGAACTGGCAGCAAGCCTCTCATTTTCCGGTGATCAGGAAATTTATCTGTTGACCGGAAATGGTAAAGTGATTAAAAGATTGACAAGCAGCATGGGGATTGATGTTGAGCCGGCGTGGTCACCGGACGGCACCCGCATGGTGTTTGTGTCCAAACGATCGGGCAATCCGCAGCTATACATATACAACACCGCTTCCAACCGGGTTCAGCGGCTGACCTTTCAAGGACGCTACAACACCCAGCCCAGCTGGTCTCCTAAAGGAGACAGAATTGCTTATTCTGCCATGAACAATGGCGTCATTGATATCTTTACCATCAACCCCGAAGGTGGCGAGCCCGTTCAACTCACGGAGAATCAAGGAAGCAATGAGGCACCGACATGGTCCCCCGATGGCAGCCTTATTGCCTTCAGCTCGACGCGGGAGGGCAAAAGCAGGCTTTATGTGATGACCGCTTACGGAACCGACCAGAGACGTCTGCTCTCCTTGCCCGGTGAGCAGTCCAACCCAAAGTGGTCTCCGAATATCCTAAACCCATGAATCGTACGCATACTCGAAAAAGGAGGAGAAAGTGATGAAGAGAAAGTGGATCGTTTTTGCCATGTTGTTTATTATCCCCGCCATGTTGTTTTCCGTCTCCTGTGCCAAGAAGGCCGTCATGACCGAGCCGGCCGTCACGGACACGTCGGCCGCCGATGAAGCCGCCCGTCAGGCGGAGATGGAAAAACAAAAAGCTATGGAGCGGGAGAAACAGCTGGAAGAAGAACGCCTGGCTGCCGAACGTGCGGAGCAGCTCAAGGCTGAAGCCATGCAAAGGGACATGATGATGGCCAAGAATCGCTTCCTCAACGAACATGTATATTTTGACTTCGACAACGCCACCTTGGACTTCCAGGCCCAGGAGGTGTTGAAGCAAAAGGCCATGTGGCTGAGGGACTTTCCCGATGCCAATGTTGTCATCGAGGGGCATTGTGATGAAAGAGGCACCAATGCCTATAACCTGGCGCTGGGTGAACGCCGGGCAGAAAGCACCAAAGCATTTCTTGTCAATTTGGGGATAGCCGCTGAGCGGTTGACCACCATCAGCTATGGTGAGGAAAGACCGCTTGACATGGGCCAAAATGAGGAATCATGGGCGAAAAATCGCCGTGCCTCCTTTGTTTTGGAGTAATTCTTTAACCCTAGGTCGTTGACGACCCGCGTTTTTTGCCGATCTTCCGGCGAATGATCGTTGCGCTATCCGATTCGAGTCTGTCGAACCGGATACCGGGGACGGCAACGCAACCAACCCCATATGAACCTCACCGAATATGCAGCAATCGGCCGGAATTCAGCCGTTGCTGCATATTCTATATGGGGCGGCAATTCGCGCCGTCCTTTTTTACGGGCTACCGGCCCGGTGATGACATGGGAAGGTGACTATGCCAAGCAAAACCATATGGATTGGCTTTTTCACGGCAGTTTGGCTCTGCGGTTGCGCGCTTCAGGATGATGTCTACACGCTCGACCACCGCCTTTCTGCGCTCGAGCGGCGAAACCTTGAACTGGAAAAGCAGAATCGCGAACTGGAAACACGCAACCGGGATTTGTTCCAGGCCAAAGAGAAGATAACCAGTCGGGTCGAAGGGCTGGACCAGACCCGTCGGGATGAAGAGATGGCGCTTCGCGGGCAGTATGCCGGGTTGGCTGCCCAGATCCAGGCTTTCCGGGAAGAGTCCCAGATGATCTCCGGCCGTCTCGAAGAGATGGAGTATCTGCTGAATCAGAAACTCGAAGGATTTGAGGATAACCAGCTCAAGAACCGCGAGCGCATGGACCGGCTGGCCACCGATACGGCCGCCCTTCATAAGCGCATGGATATAATCGACCAGTATCTGAACCTTGAAGGGACGAAGTCGCAAAAACCGGTAACAGCGCCTGCTGTCGCCGCTGTGGCCAGCAAGCCGGCATCGGACCAGGCCCTTTACATTGAGGCAAAGCAAGCCTTCGATGACGGTAACGTTGAAGTGGCGCGGAAAGGTTTTCAACAGCTGATTGCCGAGTTTCCCCAGTCCGCGCAGGCGGACAATGCCCAGTTCTGGATCGGCGAATCCTATTACCGGGAAAAGTGGTATGAGAAAGCCATCCTTGAATACCAGAAAGTGATCGAGAAGTACCCTTCCGGCAACAAGGCTCCCGCAGCGTTGCTGAAACAGGGCTTGTCCTTCTTGAAAATCGGAGAGACCAACAACGCCCGCCTGGTTCTCAAGGAATTGGTAGCCAAACATCCCAGCACCAATGAAGCCAGCATCGCCAAACAGAAATTGGGGTCCCTCTGATCCACCAGGCATTGACGGGCGTCCGATCTGCCATGGGTGGCTGCGGTCCGAACGATACATCGTGGGCCACTGCGGAATGCGATAATCGACCATGATCAAAGTGATCGGCATTGATCCCGGTTTGGCCGATACCGGGATCGGCATTGTTCGCGGCAGTGGCTTGAAAGTCCATGGCTATGCCTACGGCACCATATCCACATCCAAACAGGAATCCGCTGCCTGCCGGCTGGAGCAGATTCATACGAAGATCAGCCAGGTGCTGGCAGACGAAAAGCCTGACTTCATGGTCCTTGAGGATGTCTTTTCCCTTGATAAATATCCCAAGTCGGGTATCGTTTTGGGCAAGGTGTGTGGTGTCGTGCTGCTGGCCGGCATCCAATCCGGTGTCGCCTTGACGGAAATGCCGGTTCGTCAGGCCAAGCAGATACTCACCGGCAACGGGAAAGCCTCCAAGGAACAATTGGAGCGGGCGGTGCGAAGCACGCTTGGTGCCCCGATGCCTATCCGGCCCTATCATGCATCGGATGCATTGGGCTTGGCGCTGATTGGCCTCTACCGGCTTAAACCAAACCAACATATCAATCACAACCAAGATGATCGGATACCTTGAAGGCAAATTGATGAAGAAGGAGGGGGAACGAATTCTGCTCCTGGTCAACCAGGTGGGATACGAAATCCTTGTTCCGGTCGTGGTGATGGAAACCTTGTCCCGCAAGGCCATCGGTGACGAGGTCTCTTTGTATATCTATTATTACCAGACAGATAGACAACCCAAACCGGTGCTGATCGGATTCAACCTGGAGGCCGAAAAGGAGTTCTTTCAATATTTCATTTCCGTGGAGGCCATCGGCCCGTTGAAGGCCGTCAAGGCTTTGAACATCTCGGTCGGCGATATTGCCAATTCCATTGAAAGCGGCGATGTAAAAGCGTTGAAGCAGCTTAGCGGGATCGGCGATCGTACGGCCCATAAAATTGTGGCCTCCCTGCAGGGCAAAATGAACAAATTTGCCCTGATCAGGCCAACAAGCGATGGTGTGCCGGCGCCGATGGATGAGGATTTCATCCAGGTGGTGATGGATGTGCTGGTGTCGCAGCTGGGCTACAAAACCACCGATGCGCGGCAGTTGATCGCCGACGCCATGAAGCGCGGCCACGGCATCACCACGGCGGAGTTGTTGTTTGATGAAATTTACCGCGGGCAGCGAAGATGATCAGCCATCTCGGCCAATCAAACGTGCGATTTGACCCGAAAGCGTAGGCATGCTGATGCCGGATCGAATTCTCACCCATAGCTCAGAAGACGCAGCGGTTGTCGATGGCGCCATTCAGCCGGATGACCGGGATCCGGATATTTTAACCCTGCGTCCCGAACGGCTGAATGAATACGTCGGGCAGGCCGAGGTGGTGGAAACCCTGAAGATCGCCATCGAGGCAGCCAAACTGAGGTCCGAACCTTTAGAGCACGTTCTGTTTCACGGTCCACCGGGGCTGGGCAAGACCACTTTGGCCCATATCATTGCCAACGAAATGGGCGGGGAATTGACCGTGACATCGGGTCCGGCGTTGGAAAAAGGCGGCGATCTGATCGGGATCCTGACGCACCTGGGAGAAGGGGACGTACTGTTTGTCGATGAAATCCACCGAACCCCCAAGACGGTGGAAGAATTTCTCTATCCGGCGATGGAAGACTTCGCCGTTGACTTTGTTTTCGACAAAGGGATTCACGCTCGCAGTCACCGCTACCGGTTAAAATGCTTCACCTTGGTGGGGGCCACCACGCGAGTCGGTCTGCTTACCGCTCCGTTGCGGGATCGGTTCGGTATCTTTCGAAGTCTCGATTTTTATGACCTGGATGATCTGATGCGCATCACCATCCGATCGGCGGCGCTCCTAAACGTGGCCATCGACGAATCCGGCGCCCTTGAACTGGCCAAACGCTCGCGGGGTACGCCCCGGATCGTCAATCGGTTGCTCAAGCGGGTCCGGGATTATGCCCAGGTACGCGGTGACGGTGCCATCTCCAAACCGACAGTGGAAGCGGCTTTGGCGCTGGAGGGGGTGGACGACCGGGGACTCACCCGGCTGGACCACCGCTACCTGAAGACCATCATCGAATATTATGGCGGTGGGCCGGTGGGTATTGAAGCCATCTCGGCCACCCTTCAGGAAGAGACCGATACCCTGGTGGATGTGGTCGAGCCTTACCTACTGAAAATCGGTATGGTGATACGCACCTCCTCGGGCCGGCGGACGGCCGATACGGCCTACCGCCATCTGGGCGTTCCCGTGCAGCGCAAACTTTTTTGATCGAACGCCCTCGGCCGTCATCGGCGGTATGCGGGACTGCTGGAACGTTGGTGAGCTTCAGGCAGCGCCCGGCAAGACCGGATTGCTGGGAAAAACAACCGGTTTCGCGTGCCCTTGACCCGAAGGTTGAACCGAAAGATGGCACACCGTGTGCCCCAAGATAGGTGAGGAAAGCCTGACTTATGGCAAGACCCGAAAAGCGATGGCAGCTTTTGCTGGTGGCTGACGACGGGCGGATCATTCCTTTTAAGCGAATCAAGGGGATCGCCGTGACGTTGGTGATCCTGCTGGTGATTCTGGCACTGGTATGCGCCGGATTGGCGTGGCAGCTGACCGCGGAAAAAGTCAGACATCGTCGAACCTTCGGTCAACTCACCGATGCCAATCGCCAGGTGGCCCACTACAAGAGCGAACATGAACTGATCTCAGCTGAACTGGTCTTGGCCGAAGCACGCATGGACAAAGCGGGATTGCCGGTTCCCAGACGAAAGGCGCTTGGTGGGCAGAAAGCGCCGGTGAAAACGGTCGATGCCCAACCGCTCCCCGAACCGAAAGGCGATGACGGCAATCAAGCCAGCCAACCCATCGCTGCAGCCAAGCCGCCGACCGTCAATCGTTCATCCGCACCGGCGGCGCCCCCCCCGGCCAGCCAGACCAAAGCGGCCGTCCCTGAAGCCGCTCCGCCCAAAGCACCCACAAAACCGAAGCCACCGGCGGTTGCCATGGATGATCTGGAAATCAAACACGACCCCGCCAAAAAGATCCTCCGGGCCCGATTTCGTGTGAAAAATACCGGGCCCCGGTCTTCACCGGTCGCGGGCCGCTGCGTGGTGGTGCTGAAAAACGAAGCCAAGGAACCCGCTGCGTGGCTGGCCATGCCGAGTGTCACGCTGGTCAACGGTATACCGGATGGGACCCGGGGTCAGGCATTTAAAATCTCCCGATATAGAGATATGGAGATCAAGGTCATGGGGCAGGCGGACCCCTCAGCCTTTAAATCAGCTACCGTCTATGTGTTTGATTCATCCGGAGCCAAAATTTTGGAAAAAGCGTTTTCCATCGATCTTCCTGCTCCCAAGCCGGCTCCCCAACCGATTGCCCCGCCAGCGGTCCAGCCGGCCACGGTGCCGGTCGATCAACCCGCGGCTGCCGAGGAATCAAGAGAGGCGGCCAAAAGTCCGCCACCCGCAACAACCCCGGAAAGCGAGGCCGGGACCACGCCGCCGCTGCCGGCCGGGGCGACGGCAGATGATCCATCGTTGACAGAAGGTGTTGAACCGGTGGAGAAAGAAGACACCCGCTCCCGATTTTAAGCGGGGCTGGAAGCAAATGTTAAGATCCGTTTAACCGAATGGTGACGACCCATATACCAGGAGATCGCATGTGAAGGACAATGGCAACAAGTTTTCCATCATCGACAAGGGAATGGCCGTGGACGGATCCCTGACAGGCAGGGGCAACCTGGTGGTCAAGGGGTCGGTCAAAGGCACCCTCACCGGTGAGAGCGTGGTCATCAGCGAGGAGGGGCACATCGCGGCCGAAACCAAAGCCGAGACCATGACGATCGGTGGCAGCTTTGAAGGCCGAGTGGAAACCTCGGGGCAGTTGGTTATTCTTGCCACGGGGAAATGCACCGGTGAGATTGTTTGTGGGGATCTGGTGGTGGAGGCCGGCGGACGGCTGGATGCACGGGTGACCTGCAAGATGCCGGCTCAAGGGAAGAAATAATTTTGATCCCGGGGATGGCCCCGCGGTGTCTATAAAGGAAGCGGAAAGCAGGTGTCGCACGCTTCACGAAGCCGTTCACCATTAGCGGTCCGGACGAATGCAAACGGCGATTTGATGCGTTGATTCGGCTTACTTTATTCTTGACACGGGTGGGATTATTGATTAATAGTGCCTGTTTCTAAGCAACGAACAGGAGCAATACCGGTGAAAAAATATACCTACAGCGCCAAAGACGCTGACAATCCAAACAAATGGTGGGTGGTCGATGCCGAGGGTGCCATCCTTGGCCGGTTGGCCTCCCAGGTGGCCGCCACGCTGCGTGGCAAAAACAATCCGCTGTACACCCCCCATGCGGACCTGGGCGATTCGGTGGTGGTGATCAATGCCGAGAAGATCGTGCTGACCGGCAAGAAAATGGAGCAGAAAAACTACTACCGCCACAGCGGCTACATCGGTGGGTTGAAGACCATTACCGCCAAGAAACTGATTGAGAAACGACCGGAAGATGTGATTCGTTTCGCCGTCAAAGGCATGCTGCCCAAAAACAGTCTGGGGCGCAGGTTGTTTAAAAAGCTCAAGGTCTACACCGGGGATCAGCATCCCCATGGGGCCCAGCAGCCGGAAACGATGAACATCTGACGCGTGCCGGGGAAACCATAGATTAAAGTCGATTACTGGGGAATTTCATGGCAACAGAAAAAACGAATTACGCTACCGGAAAAAGAAAAAGCGCCATTGCGAGAACATGGATCAAGCCCGGCACCGGTGTCATTACTGTTAACGGCCGGCCTGCGGATGAGTATTTTGCCGTGAGCACGGCCAGGACAATCCTGCGGCAGCCGCTGGCCCTGACCAACAACCTGGATACTTTGGACATTACTGTCAAAGTTCACGGGGGCGGCATCTCAGGGCAGGCGGGGGCGGTCCGTCATGGCATCACCAAGGCCCTGATCCTCCTCGATCCGGACTTGCGACCCTCCCTGAAGCGTGCCGGTTTCGTTAAACGGGACCCGAGAGAAAAAGAGAGAAAAAAATACGGACAGAAGGGTGCCCGGGCGCGCTTCCAGTTCTCAAAACGCTAAGATTCTCACTGCCACAATTAATAAGAAGGGAGCAGAAGGCATTCTGCTCCCTTTTTGCGTTGGGATCACGGAAATGAATAATTCCACCATAAGGCAAGAAAGATGTGGAATTATTTATTTCCGGGGCCCTTATACCGATACGATCTGCTGCTCCGCGTGAGTCAGTTGTTCCAGCCCATCTTGGGTGACCAGATGGGTATTCTCGATCCCGACGACCCCTTTGCCCGGAAAGATCAGCTTCGGCTCCAGTGCGATCACCATGCCGGGCCGCAATTCGGTTGTCTGGCCCTTGGCCAAAAAGGGAAATTCATCCAGTTCCAGCCCCACGCCGTGGCCGATGAATCTGATTCGATCGGCGCCGACGCCCATGAAATGCGCACCCACACCCATGTCGGCGGCCATCTCCACGGCCGCCGTGTAGAGATCGCCAGCGGCGGTGCCAGGCGTGGCCATGGCTTTTATCCGCTGCTGCAGATCCAGCATGTGGTCATGGGCGTCCAGCAACTTTTGCGGCAGGCGGCCGATGGCGAAGATCCGGGTGTGGTCGCTGATATAGCCATTGCAGGCAAATACATAATCCAATAAAATCGGTTCATTGCGTTGTATCTTTCTGAAACTGGGTCCCTGGGCCACGGCCGCACTCACAGATGCGCCACCGGTGGGAGAGGCCAGGTAGCTGGGTACGGCGGCGGCAGGACCGGACATGAGGTGCCCATAGAACATTTCCGCACCCCAAAGGCGCATGCGCACGACGCCCTGGTGGCCCAGCCGGCGAGCGTGGGCTTCCACCAATCCGGCCAACTCGATTTCGGTTATCCCCGGCCTCAACAAGTGGGGCATCGCTTCGGCCACTTGATCGGAAAAGCCCGCCGCCTGCCGAATCAAATTCAGTTCGTAAGCGGATTTTACGGCCCGAATCAGGCGGATCGGTACAGAGATATCGCGAATATCCACCCCGGGAAACAGCCGCTGGTAGGATAGGTAGAGGCGCGTCGGCAGCACATCCAATTCCATGCCCAACACCGTCGGCGGTTTCAGGTCGTTATCCCGAATGAGGCCCATAATTTGTTTGGGGCTTTTCAGGTAAAGGATGCTGGCAAGGGGAGACTCTGCCTGGGCCCGTTGTAAATCTTTGCGAACCATCAACAGCGGTGGACCCTGGGCTGGAATGTAGAGATGCGATTGCTGGATGGTGCCCGAGAAATAAAAAAGATCCGTGTTCTGCAGGATCAGAGCACCGTCGATGCCCTCTTGCAACAGCCGTTGCTGAAGTTGTTCGATACGATTGTCGAGTTCACGCTTCGGTGTGGAAAACGCTGGAACGCTCATGCCGGCGGCATCCTTTCTATAAATTAGCAGGCGGTGTTTGAATGGACATGTGGATAAGCCAGCATAAAAATAATTCCCCTGGTCGGGCAAAGTCAAGCGACAGCGAAGGCGGATGAAGGCCATACGGCCGTTTCAGCAGTCGGTTGGGTGGCGGCGAGTCTGCCGCCCCAATGGTTCGCCGTGTTGAGCAAACGCCCGTTATTAACGGCGCCGGTTGGATCAAGGCATGCCAGCCGTGCGTGCGTCTTGGCTTGACTTCGACGGGGCTTTTGCCTAATCTAATCCAACTTTCATATTTAATCCGGGCCGATAATCGCGGCCCCTGCATGCAGATCACCCATTATGAGCGTACGGCGTTTTCTCATCATCGCACCGGCAATGGTTTCTCTGGTGCTGATCATCTCCTACTTCTGGGTGCCCACCTATGAGGAACAGACCCGGGGGAATCCGGATCGCCTGCTGCAATTTATCACCACGTCCTCCGGCGATGCCGCCATGCTCAATCCTGTTCTTTCCGCCGATAGCGCCAGCAGCCAGATCAATGGGTTGGTGTTTGAAGGTCTCATCGATCGGGATGAGAACCTTTTGTTTCGCGGCCGGGTGGCCCATAGCTGGAAGATATACGAACATGCTTATTTTTACGTCAATGAGAATGCCCTTACCGCCCGGTGGGGTCAACTCGATCCTTCTGAACTGGTTGCCAAGCTTCGAACCGCCATGGATCCGCGTTTTCCACAGTGGCAGCATGTCAAAGCCGTTGAGCTGCTGCCATCGGAGGAAATCGCCGATACCTTCTCGATTGAGGAGGGAGAAGAGACAAAATCCATTGTGCTTCGGGCCACAGCGCCCCAACGGGTTCGCATCGTGCTTGACCGGGTGGATCAGATGCTTTTTGAGCATCTGGCCAACCTTTTGGGAGATGACTATTTCGATACATTCGATCCGTCGCTTTACGTAAACGCGGAACCGGAATTACCTTCAGCGCAAGTTAAAGCCAATGCCATGGCGTTGATCCCTCCCACCGAACACAATCCAATCATCGAGTTCTACATCCGACCGGGCGTCACCTTTCACGACGGTCAAGCGGTGACCGCTGAGGATGTAAAATTTACTTATGAGGCCATTGTCGACCCCAAGAATCTGTCTCCCCGCATCCCCGACTACGAGCCGGTGAAACAGGTGGCGGTCGTCGATCCATTGACGGTGCGAATCGTCTATAAACGGCTCTATTCACCAGCCTTCGAAACCTGGGGGATGGGAATCTTACCGGCGCATCTGCTCAATGATCAGGCCCTGGCCAAGGAGGCGACCGCGAGGGGTCAGAACCCGGACAATTTCACCATGCGTCAGAGCCGTTTCAGCCGACACCCCATCGGCTGCGGACCCTTTGTCTTCCAGGAGTGGAAATCGGACCAGCACATTCGCCTGAAGCGCTTTGACAGCTATTGGGAGGGGCCAGCCAACTACCAGGATTATGTGATGCGCATCATTCCTGATTCACTGACACAGGAGATGGAGTTTTACGCCGGCACAGTGGACGATTACAGCGTGCTGCCCCACCAAGTGGCCCGATTGGGCCAGGATGAACGCTTCCAGCGCTTTTCGGGCACCGCATTCGGCTACTCCTACATCGGATACAATATGCGGCGTGAACCATTCAACGATCCCCGGGTCCGCCGTGCCTTGGGCATGGCCATTGATACCCAGAAAATAATCGACTACGTGCTGTATGGCCAGGGAGAAACAATTACCGGACCGTTTGTCAAACAGACCGATTTTTACAACCCCGACATTGCACCGCTGCCCTATGACCCGCAAGGTGCGGTCGAACTTTTGGGCCAGGCGGGGTGGGAACTTGGCAGTGACGGGTATCTGCAAAAAGGCGGCAAGCGCCTGGCTTTTACACTGATCACCAACAACGGCAATCCGCTGCGCAAGGCCATTTTGGCCATTGCTCAGGATGCCTGGAAGAAGATCGGCATTCAGGTGGAGACCGATTTGTTGGAATGGTCCGTTTTTATTCAGAAACGGGTGAATCAGCTTGATTTTGACGCCTTGATTCTGGGTTGGTCCATGGGCATCGATCCCGATTTGTATCAGATCTGGCACTCCAGCCAGAGCGGTCCCTTCCAGCTCAACTTTGTGGGTTTCTCCAATCCCGAAGCCGACGATTTGATCCTAAAAATCAGAAAGGAGTATGACCATCAGCGCCAGGTGAATTTTTGCCACCGGCTGCATGCGATCATCGCCAATGAGCAGCCATACACCTTTTTGTACATCAGCCGCTGGACGGCTTTGCTGGATAAGCGCATCGTAAGGGCGGTTACCGACCGTGACGGCCGCACGATTTACAAACCCATCGTGCCGACCAAGACCGGCGGCTACACTTTTCATTTTAATCAGTGGATCAAACTGAACCGACCGGCCGAGCTTACGGCCGACGGATAGGAATTGCCAATGCTGGCCTATTTCGGCAGAAGCATCATTCAAAAGCTCCTGACGCTCTTTTTCGTCTCGGTGGTCTCTTTTCTGATTATCCATCTGGCACCGGGGGAGCCCAGTCAGATCGATCCGCTCAATCCCAAGTTTACACCGGAGATGGTGGCGCGCATGCGCACCGAGTTCAACCTGGACAAACCCCTGCATGTCCAGTACCTGCTCTTTTATAAAAATCTGTTTACCGGCCGGATCGTCTCCTGGCGGGACAATCTGCCGGTGCTGGGCAAGATCTGGGAGCGTTTCCTGAACAGTTTGCCCCTGTTTGTCGTGGGAACCCTATTAACCTGGACCTTTTCGTTTCCGGTGGGCATCCGATCGGCCATCATGCGCGATGGGCTTTACGACAGGTCCGCCACCTTCCTGGCCTATCTGCTGATCTCTATTCCGGGATTCTTTTTTGCTTATATTCTGATCATTCTGACCGTCACCAAACTGCATGTACCGGTGATCGGCATGCAGACGTTCGGCGTTACGTCGGCGTCTCCGCTGGTTCAGATCATGGATCGCATCTGGCATTTGGTGCTGCCCTCCATCCTCGGGGCCACCGGCGGCGTGGCGGTGCTCTCGAGGTATGTGCGCAGCCAGATGCTGGAGATTATCGGTCAGGACTATGTGCGTACGGCCCGCGCCAAAGGCCTGTCATCCGAAACGGTCTATTACAAGCATGCCCTGCGAAACGCGCTTTTGCCCTTCGTGACCATGTTCGGACTGATTCTGCCCGGACTCATCGGCGGGTCCGTGATCATCGAATCGATCTTCTCCTGGCCGGGCATGGGGCGAATGGCCTATGAGGCCATCTTGAGCCGGGACTACCCGGTTATATTAACGGTCAACTTCATCACCGCGGTATTGGTGCTGGCAGGCACCTTGATATCGGATTTGCTGTATATGGTGGTGGACCCGAGGATCAAACTCTGATGCCGACCACAGCCAGTCCAGTCGATCGAATGGGCACCGACGAAACCCATATGCCGCCGTCACGCTCGCCCTGGGCGGAGACCTGGCAACTGCTGCGCAAAAACCGCATGGCCTTTAGCGGTCTGCTGATTTTTCTTGTATTTTTCGTTGTGGCCGTTGCCGGACTGTTCGCCACCGCCGGCAAGGCGCCTTGGCTGGATCCGGCCCGTGTGCGTTTGCAAGAGAAGCTGCGCCCGCCCATGTCTTCCCCGAACACCGAAACCCTGCGTGCGGAGGAACTTCCCGTCCTGGGCGTCTATCTTCTGGGGACGGACGATTTGGGCCGGGATGTATTTGCCCGCATGCTTCAGGGGGCCTGGGTGTCGCTCACCGTGGGCTTTGTGGCCGTGGGTATTGCCGTGGGCATCGGCATTCTTCTCGGTGGGCTCTCCGGCTACTATGGCCGGCAGTATATTCAATTGGGACATATTTTGTTCTGGACGCTTCTGATCCTTGCCGTCGTCATGGCTTTCCAACCGGTATTATCGGCAGCCGCTGCGCTGTTTATGGCCGCCATTGCCGGATGGTTCTGGAAAAAACGATACGACCGCCGCCCGTCACCGCCGCCGGCCTATCTGAAGTGGCTGGCCCTGCCCACCATCAAGGTGGACACCCTGATCATGCGCGCCGTGGACATCATGCTCTGCTTCCCCTCATTCTTCTTGATTTTGACGGTGGTGGCCCTATTGCCGCCGAGCATCTACAACATCATGGTCATTATCGGGTTGACCAGTTGGATGGGAACCACGCGGTTCGTCCGTGCCGAATTCCTCTCTTTGAGAGAACAGGATTTTGTGGCGGCGGCCAGGGCACTGGGCATCAGCGACGCCCGTATTATCTTTCGCCACATCATGCCCAACGCCGTTGCTCCGGTGCTGGTGTCGGCCACGCTGGGCATTGCATCGGCCATGCTCACCGAGGCGGGACTGAGTTTTTTGGGTTTCGGCGTACCACCGCCCCATGCCACATGGGGTAACATTCTGTCCGATGGCAAGGCCTTTATTTTCGACGCCCCCTGGCTGACCTTTGCGCCCGGTTTGGTGATTTTGATTGTCGTACTGGCGTTTAACCTATTTGGGGAGGGCATGCGGGATATACTGAATCCCAAACTTCGCGAACGCAACTAGATGGCATTCAGAAAGGGCACCTTTTGGCCCAGGCCGGTGTTCTCAACATTTTGGTAATTTTCGACGTAGCGCTGCTACGCCTGAGGTTACCAAATTGCCGAGGCCTTGGCCTGAACCAAAATTCACCCTTTCTGAATACCATCGAAGTGGGGATGGCGTTTTTCTCGTACGCTTAAACCTCGAGCCGGTGAGAAAGCTGAAAAACCATTTTGAGAACCCAGAACCCGGAACCCAAAACCCGAATGCCGACCAATTATGGAATCACCCAGCGACATGCTGCTTTGCGTTGAAAACCTGCAGGTCCACTTTATCGGCGACGGTCCCGTGGCCCGGGCGGTGGATGGCGTGGATTTTAGCATTCGCCGCCGGGAGACGGTCTGTCTGGTGGGGGAGTCGGGTTGTGGCAAGACGGTGACGGCCCTGGCCATATTGGGATTGCTCAAAAAGCCCCCGGCAGCGATTGCCGGCGGCCGAATCACCTTCGACGGTCAATCCCTGCTGGACCTGGCACCGGAGGAGTTGCGCGCGCTGCGCGGCAAGCGCATCGCCATGATTTTTCAAGAGCCCATGACCTCCTTGAACCCGGTGTTCAGCATCGGCGATCAGATCGGCGAGGCGGTGCTTGCCCACGAACGGGTGTCGGCGGAGGAGACCCGCCGGCGTACCATCCAGCTGTTGGACGACGTGGGCATTGTCGACCCGCAGGGACGCCTGGGCGACTATCCCCACCAGCTCAGCGGCGGGCAGCGGCAACGGGTGATGATTGCCATGGCACTGGCCTGCGAACCGGATCTGGTTATTGCCGACGAACCGACCACCGCCCTGGATGTCACCGTTCAAGCCCAGATTTTAAGCCTGCTCAAACAACTCAAGCAGGAAAAAAACATGGCCATTCAATACATCACCCACGATCTGGGTGTGGTGGCGGCGATTGCCGACCGGGTTTACGTCATGTATGCGGGGGTGGTGGTGGAACAGGGTACGGCCGGCATCATCTTCAAAACCGCCAGGCATCCCTACACCATGGCACTTCTGGATTCGTTGCCCACCAAAAACAAACGGGGCCAGCGCCTCTATAACATTCCGGGCAGCGTTCCCCACCCGGCTTATCGGCCCACCGGATGTCCGTTCCATCCGCGGTGCAAATACCGTGAGCAATCCTGCAAAAAGGTGTTTCCCGCCCTTTGCGACTATGGCGAGGGGCACAAGGCACGCTGCCCGATCCTTTTTGGTGCCCGGGACCGGGGCGAGGAGGCGCAGGCATGAGTGCATCGGTTGCATCCCTGCTTCAGGTAGAGGGATTAAAAAAATACTTCGCGGTGCGCCGCGGCTATCTCCAGCGGGTGGGCAGCTATGTGCGGGCCGTGGATGGCGTGGATCTGTCGATTCAACCGCACCAGACGCTGGGGCTGGTGGGCGAAAGCGGTTGCGGCAAATCGACCGTGGCGCGCCTGATCCTCAGGCTGTTGAACCCTGACGAAGGAACCGTTCGGTTCGATGGCCGGGAGATCACCACCCTGAACGAACGCGCGTTCAAACCGCTGCGCAAACAGATTCAGATGATCTTCCAGGATCCGTACAGCTCACTCAACCCGCGCATGACGGTGGCCCAATCCATTGGTGATGGCGTCCGCATGGCCGGCATCAAAGAAAAATCCGACCAGCGCAAACGGATTCAACATCTGCTGGAGATGGTGGGCATGCCGGCGGCCAGTGCCGGCCGCTATCCCCATGAATTCAGCGGTGGCCAGCGTCAGCGAGTGGGTATTGCCCGGGCGCTCAGCGTTTCTCCCAAATTGATCCTTTGCGATGAACCGATCTCGGCCCTGGATGTCTCCATCCAGGCGCAGATCATCAACCTGCTCAAGGATCTTCAAGCGGAATTGGGGTTAAGCTACCTCTTTATCTCGCATGACCTCAACGTGGTCAGCTATATCTGTGACCACGTCTGCGTGATGTATCGCGGACGGATTGTGGAGTCGGCGCCGGCAACCGTACTTTTCGACCATGCCTTTCATCCCTATACCCTCAAGTTGTTGGCTGCGGTTCCCGACACCACGGCGGTCGGATGGACGCCCCAAGTGACTGCTGAATTGCCGCAAGCAACGCCACCCGATGGTTGCACCTACGGCGATCAATGCCCCGACATCCAGGAGGCGTGCAAAAAGGATTCGCCCGCCATGGTCAAGGTGGGTGACGATCATTATGTGCGTTGTTGGAATGCGTCCTGACCTGCGGCTTTTGCCTGGGACCATTGCCTTGAAGAAGAACCAGCACCATCACAGCCCGGCTGATGGGAAGGCTGCGGTTGCCGCGCTCGGCGCGATGGCCGCGGCGACTCGTCCCGAAACCGGCGCCATCGCGCCAGGCAGGGCCGACGGCGGGGTGCAGTCCGCCATTAGATGGTGGCTCGATGAACCGTTGCGGCAAACCAGCCGATCCACATGGCGATGGTCAAGGGCGACCTGCAATCTTCGATCGCGACCGTAGATATCCTGCCTGAAATTGACCCTGCCCTTCCCGTCCACCCAGGCGGTAAAATAGACCAGGTGTACCGGGATCGGGTCGTCAAGCACCACGGCTTGCCGCTCACCCTGCGCAACGGCGGCCGCCAACCGGGCGTGATCCCAGCCCTGTTGGCGCAAGAGGTATTGGGCCAGTGCCAGTGGGCCGCTGACCCGAATGCATCCCGATGAAAAACTGCGGGCCTGCTTATCGAAAAGGACTTTGCCGGGTGTGTCGTGGATATAGACGCTGAGGGGGTTGGGAAACATGAACTTGATCCGCCCCAGCGCATTCACATCCGAGGGGTCCTGGCGAAGGCGGTAGGGAAAATTTCGAGCAGAGAGGCGCTTCCACGGAATGTGCATCGGGTCGATTTCCCGGGCCCGGTGATCCCAACCGTCGAATATCCGGATGCCCAGTCGGTTGAGATAGGTCGGATCGCCGATCGCCTTGGGCAGGATGTCCCTGCGGGCAATGGTGCGGGGGATGTTCCAGTAGGGGTTGAACTCCAGATAGGTCATGCGGCCGGACAGGATCGGGGTCTGGCGGCGTTTTCTGCCCACGATGGCGCGCATGCGCTTGATCGGGGTGTCGGCCTCGAAGACGCTTAGCTCAAATGCGGGAATGTTAACCATCACATAGCGCTCGCCGAGGCTATCCGGAAACCAGCGCCAGCGCTCCATGTTGAGCTTAAGCTGGGCGATTCGTTTTTCTACGGGGATGTTCAGTTCGGTCTGGGTACGTTGGCCGACAAGACCGTCGGCCTGCAATCCGTGGCGTTGCTGAAAGCGCCTTACGGCCGCTTTTACCTTTTCATCGTATACCCATTGACCCATGGGTCCGTCTTCAGACCAATCGCCGGTGATCCGCAGACGACGCGTCAGCGCCTTGACCCGCAGCCCTGCGTCTCCCGTCTGCATTGTTGGACCCGGCGCGATGATCGGCCATCCGCCGGATCGCCTGATGCGCTCATGCTGCTGCAAGGCGGTTTTCAATCGTCGATAGGCTTGTCCTTTGGGCGGCAGCGATTCAAAATAGGCCTTTAACCGGTTCTCATTCAGGGCCTGGGCCAGTTCGACCGGGATGTCTCTGGTCGCTGCCCGTCGCCGGGCAAGCCACTCTTGGAAAAGCGACTCCGGCGCCACCCGTCCCTGCGCCAGGTGCTGCGCATAGCGCAGGACCGCATCGGTGAGCGCCATATCGAACTGGATGCAGTGCTTGAGGTTGTTAACCTGAAACCGATCTGCGAAGGCAACCGAATCGCTCCATGCCTTGCGCAAGTCCGGTAAGCGGTATTCGTCCGATGCAAGTCCAGCATCGGCGGGGTCCCCAATGGCAGCCAGCAGGGCTTCACCCTGCGGCCGCCAACCATGTGCATCAACCCAGACCGGGCCGTGGCCAAGGGTTTGGTAAAATCGCGCCAACGGGGTCTTGGGGGCGGTCCCGGCCGGCTTCGGGCGTGCGAGGTCGTCGCCGGTTGTCGCAAGCGGTCTGGCGTGCAGACCGCTTGCGCCTTTCGGCTGGGTCACTTCCGCCGTCACCGTCATCGGTGTCAGGAGCAGAGCGGTCATCGTCAGCAGTATGGCAAAGCCGTAATCGTGCTTCATCGGTTATTTGGCAGCTCGTTGCGAATTAAACGAAGGTATTTTACCCGCGCAGATTTGATTTTCAGCTGGTTGACCGAGCGTCGTGCGTCGGCGGGCGCTGGCCGCCATTCAACGGCAATGGCGCTTGCCCACCTGCCCGCGGGCCCAATTTCCGGTCGATTGGGCATCGGCCGTATGGTTGGCCGATGAACCGCTTTATCGACTTTGAATCAAGATTCGGACCAACTTGTCGATTGGGTTGGCGATTGTCGTATATGCAAAGATCAAGATGAGTTAGCGAGCCAGGGCGGGTGGCCGATATCTGAGCTCATGTGGTTAATGAGAATATTTTTTCCTAAAATTTAAGAAATAAAGGTCAGGGCCGGCAGCTGTCTCAACATGGGCTTTGTGCCACCGGCCTTGGCCGCGTTAAAAGCAATTTCGCAAAATCGGTGAGCGACCGACAAATCACCCGGCGACGATCCATGGACGTTGCACCGCCGGGTCGATGCGTTTTTTGCTTGACAAATTCCGGTCAACTTCATAACTATTTTATAGCTATATTGTGATTACGTTATAGCCGATTCGCACCACTCCTGCTGCGGACCGGAAGGGGACCGTCAGGAAACCATAAACCCAATTGATTACTCGGGTAAACCGCCCGCTGCAACGGAAGTCAGACCACGCCAACTTTAACATGGGGCCGGTGCGGGTCCTATCCAAACGGCGGGTTGCCCCAAATCGGGGGAGAAGTGGCCGCCCAGGCAAGCGCAATCGATTCAGGACATCGAAAAGGGGTAAGCCATGAGGTACGCAGAGACAGGTTATCATTTAGAAATCGATTTAACCCGCGGCAACATCGAACGGGTGGAAACCGATCCAAACGACAGCGCACTTTATCTGGGGGGGCTGGGGACCAGTGCCAAACTCTTGTGGGAGCGGGTCGCCCCCGAGGTTGAACCTTTTTCACCCGATAATCTGCTCATATTTGCCGCGGGTCTCTTATGCGGCACGCCGGCGATTGGATGCAATCGTACCATCGTTAGCACGATTTCTCCGCAAACCGAGCTAATGGCATTTTCAATGATGGGTGGATTTTTGGCGCCCGAATTGAAATATGCCGGCTACGACAAAATCATTCTGCGCGGCAAATCCCCCGATCTGGTCTATCTGTGGATCAAAGACGACAAGGTCGAAATACGGGACGCCGCCCATTTGAAGGGCAAAGGTGCCATAGAGACGGCCACACTCATTCGACAGGAGCTAAAGGAGCCCAAGGCCCAGGTGGCCGCGATTGGCATGGCCGGTGAGAACAGAGTCTACTTTGCCTCCATCGAACAGGGTCGGTCCAGTGCCAGCCGGGGAGGCATCGGGGCGGTGATGGGAGACAAAGGCGTCAAGGCCATCGTGGTTCGTGGAACCCAGGACATCAATATCGCCCAGCCGGCTGAATTCATGGAACTGTGCAATGAGGTCATGCAGTACATTAAATTCCGCAATGACAATCCCATCCCGGGAGTCATGCCCATCTTGGCTGGATTGGGCTCGCCACAAGAGATGAAAGTCCATGATGAAAAGTGGCATACCGAGAATTTCATGTGGGGCAACTCCCGCGTCCGCAGAAAGGATTTCTGGAACGATGATATCGCCAAATCGTGGACGGAGACGCTGAACAGCATGCGCACGCGGCTGATCAGCTGCTACAATTGTCCGATGACCTGCGGGGCAACCATCTCCCCGCCGGGACTGCCGACGTACATGATGAAATGCTTCTCGAAGTTGACCTATACCATGGCGGCCTACTCGGATCTGGAGTTTGGATTGGGTATCGCCCAAAGTGCCACGGAACACGGGGTGGATGGTTTCTCGGCCCCGCAGGTCATGGCCTTTGCCCTTGAGCTTTATGAAGACGGCATATTGACCGACGATGATTTCCCCGGCATGCCGTCCGATAATGAGGGTCGATTTTACTGGCTGCTCGATAAAATTGTTCGACGGGAAGGGATCGGTGACATTCTGGCCAATGGCACCTATTGGGCGGCCAGACAGATCGGCAAGGGTGCCCAGGCCTACGCCCACAACAACATCAAAAAACATGAGCAGCTGCCCCTCAAGCTGTCCATGCTCAATCCGATATATTTCCTTATGTATGCGACCGGCGAGAAAATGAACATTACCCAGATCGAAGGGCAGTTCCCCCAGGCACCCTTTCCCAAACGTGAACAACGCGAAGAATTTGTAAAGGATTGGTTCCAGGTTCCGGACGAGCGGTTCAAACAATACTTCTTGGATTGGGAACTGCGCGGAGAAAATTCAATCCCCCATTATCCAACCCCGGAAATGTGTTGTGATATCGTCGACTGGCAGGAGCGAATGCACTACATCGATGATGCCCTGGGCATGTGTGCCGGTTTGTCTTCGTTCCCCTTGAAGCCGCCGTACCACATCCACAATTACCCCAAATTCATTGCAACCGGCGCCGGGATCGACATGGACGAAGAGAAGCTGACCCAGGCCGCCAAGCGCTACCGGACCTTGGTCCGGGCCAATAACATACGAAGGGGCATGCGCAGAAAAGACGAGAAACCGCCAGAGAACCATTGGAAGAAACGGTTTCCCGAGCTGGAAGAGAAACTCTTGGACACCTATTACCAATTCAAAGGTTGGAATGACCAGGGCATCCCCACC
>JAAUYD010195108.1_pt1 | contig 23900 bp, 20 predicted proteins | sample 7278101 | NCBI WGS metagenome assembly JAAUYD01 (sample SAMN14350128, study PRJNA611818) | marine sediment metagenome | isolation source: surface marine sediment (0.6m) | place: French Polynesia: Moorea | collected 2018-08
AAAAATATAATAGGAATATTTTCGGTCTTTTCCTGTTTTTTCAATTGTTGACAGATTTGATACCCATCTACTGTATCCAGATTCACTCCCAATAAAATTAAATCTGGAATCTTTGTATCTACTGCAATTAGAACCATTTCTCCATCGATAGCTTGTCTAACTTTATACCCTTCTTTTTCAAGAATTTTAGATAATAATCTTAAACTTTCAACTTGATTGTCAGCAATGAGAATATCTCCTTTGTTTATTGTTTGTTTAGTCATAATTAATTAATTGATTAATGGTTTAATAATTTGTCTAATTTTGCGGTAATTGAAATTATTGACCAATTCCCTCATACCACTGATAACTAAATAATTATTATCAGGAATTTGCTTAATTAATTCTTGTAAAATGCTGCTATCACCTGAACTAGCAGCCCAATAAACTTGTTGAAGCCATTGCGAAGACATCATTTTTAAAGCAGAAGAATTTAATTTGTTAACCATTTTTTCTGTATTAATTGTATCATTTTCTTCATTGTTATAACGATAACGAACCCCTAAATAAAAATTTATTTTCTCTAAAATTAATTCAATGGCAAACGGTTTACAAAGACAATCATCACACCATAGTTGTAATTTATCCATTTGACTATCTTCGAGTTTTCCTGATGCTATTCCAATAATGGTTATTTGATTCAGTGATTGAGAATTCTTGATATCATTAATTGTTTCATTATTATCTAATAATACCATTTTTGTATCTATAAAAATTAAATGAGGCTGCCAACTTTGTGCTATATCAAAAGCATCTTTCAGATTGTTTGTTTCTTTAACATTAAAACCAACAGGTTGTAAGAATTTGCTTAATAATTCTCGATTTTCACTGTGATCATCAACAATTAAAATACGATAATTTAGCTCATAATTATCGATACTTGCTATTGTTTTTCTTTGATAATTTAGCTGAATTTCTTCTGATAGAGGAATGGTAAATGGTAAATAAAATTGAACAATTGTTCCTCTACCTAATTGACTTTTTAGATAAATTTTACCCCCCATTAAATTAATCAATTGAGACGTAATCGATAATCCTAAACCAAACCCTTGATTTTCGTTTGAGCTAAAAAAAGGTTCAAAAACTTTGCTTTGAATTTCTATAGGAATACCATTTCCATTATCTTCTACTTCAATCCAAAGGTTTGTTGGGTAAATACTATCCATATCATTATCAATACTATTATCTAAAAGCCAAGTTGGATTATCACAAAAAAATCGGATAATAATACTCCCTTTATTAGTAAAATTGATAGCATTATTTAAAAGGTTAATTAAAATTTTTCTAAGTTTATCTGCATCAATTTTTATATAGCAAGAAATTTCAGGATCAATATAATAATTTAACTTTAGTTGTTTTCTGTGACCTTGCTGTTCAAATTGCTTTAAAATAGAAATTACTAAATTCTCTAAATTAATAATAGTCAACTGAATAGATGTTTCCGCTGATTTTGAATTATAAAATTCTAAGATTTGGTCAAATAATTTCAATAAATATTTACTATTTTTTTGTATAATCTCAAAGTTATTTTGCTGTTCAGCTGTCAAACTGTTACTATCACTAAATAAGTCCAAAAATCCTAAAATATTATTTAAAGGTACTCGTAACTCATGATTAATTTTATTTAGAATTTGACTGTTCTCTTCATTCGCTTTTTTTAATTGATTTGTTCGTTTTTCAACTATTTGCTCTAAATCTTCTGTGGTTTTTATTAAAGCATTTGTTCTTTCTGTAATCAGTTGTTCAATATGTTTTTTTTCTGATAACATCTTCCACAAATAAGTGGTAATCAATGTCGTAAATCCTAATCCTAATAGCAAAACCAAAGAAGATTTTATAACAATAATTTCTCGGTTTATTTCAGGAATAATTGTCAAAAACCATTTAGTATCAGCTATCATTAATCTTCTTTGGCATGGTAATGATATTTGGCAACTTGATGGAAGAGAAAAAGGGATAGTAGTGGACGTATTAATTTCTTTTGTATTAGCATCAAAAGAAAAAATAATACTATGTTTTTTCAAAGTATTTGTATTACTAAGAAAGAAACTATGATGAGGAAAAGATACATGATTTAACATCATTTTAATTAAATCTTCGATTCGATAAACTGTATAAACAATTCCTCTAAATTCTTGACGACGTTCTTCAATGGTTTGGGGATAACTTTCCCGACGGTAAACAGGATAATATAGCATCAATCCTTGTCCACCATTAATCAGATTTATGGACTGACTTGCGGTAATTTCTCCCGTATCTCTTGCTTTTTCTAAAGGACTATTTAAAGCTTCATCTGAACTCAATTCCAGTCCAATAACTGATTTATAAAGTTGTTGAGGTTCTCCATACGTTACTGGAAAATATTCAATTTTATTATTCAGATTAGTTTGGGTTTTCGTCCAGATTTTAAAGTCGACAAAGCCAGAATTTATCATACTTTTTTCATAAATCAAGCGTTCTTTTTGAGAAATTCTTGGAGCCCAAGCCATACCTAAAATATCTAAATTTTCATCTAAAAAATGCTGAGTAAAAAGCTTAAAATCTTGGCGAGTAACTTCATCAGAAGAATCATAAAATGCCCCTAAAGCTCGAGTAATATTAGTATATTCTTGAATATGTTGTTGTAAATGTCCAACCAAATGATCGCCTTGTTGTTCAAAATTTGTTTGAACTCTGTACAATTCTGAAGACCAATGTATCAACGCAATAATCAGTGAAAGTCCCCCTCCTATGACAATACTAATCAGAAGAGGAGGATAGAAAGATAGATAACGAGGGGGAAACAGAGATTTCATCAGAAGAAAGGACCAACCTAAAAAGCCAAGGTGATACAAAACCCCTACGTAATAACTTTAATTTTATTTGTAAAAATAAGTGGTAATCGGGGCTATTATATAGGCTAACTTATAGATATTATGATAGTCTCGGTGAAGCTACGGATTTCTGGTGCTCTTTTTTTACATAAGAATAGATAATTGTACCGATTAATCAGTTCATAATGTTCCTAATACGGATCTCCCACCAATTTGATCCTAGTTCATCCGTCTTCCCCTTGTTTGTAAAGTTTTTTTATATTATATTAAGGATAACAACTTAAATTTAAAAAACTACATAAGAGGATTTTTTATGCCCTATACCACAGAAGAAGGCGGACGCTTAAACAACTTTGCAGTAGAACCTAAAGTGTATGAAGCCAAGCCTCCTAGCTCATCCCAACAACGTAATTACATTATCATGGGAGTTATGGCTACATTGTTAATCGGTGGCTTACTAACGGTTGCTGTGTACGCCTCCTCCAATGTTGGTGTTAGCTAAACGACTTATCGAGAAATTAGGGGTCTAAAACCCCGCCGTTTAAGGCGCAAAGTGTTAATATGAAACCATACGGGAGGGCATCCCGAAATTCACGCCTTGGGAGATATGAATAAAATAAGACCAGTAATGGCACGTTCAGCCCAGGAAACTTCTCCCCTTTAGGCAGAAGTATGTCACCAAAACTTATTTGTATTAAGTTAGGGGTCAACAACGGTTGACCCCTAATCATTTGATTTAACTAAGTAATTGATCCTTATTAAAAGAATTTTGGTTGATGACGAATTAAATTGAGAAATTCTTCACGAGTCTTCTGTTCTTCGTCAAATTCGCCGATCATTGCACTGGTAACAGTCCAAGATCCAGGTTTTTGAACCCCACGCATTACCATACACATATGACTGGCTTCCATCACTACCGCAACGCCACGAGGTTCTAAAATTTCTTGGATAGCTTCAGCGATCTGACGAGTCAGTCGTTCTTGTACCTGGAGACGACGGGAGTACATCTCAACAATACGAGCTAACTTGCTCAACCCAACTACTTTCTGGTTAGGAATGTAAGCTACATGAGCTTGTCCCATAAAAGGTAACATATGATGTTCACAGAGACTAAAGAAATTAATATCTCGCACTAAGACCATTTCGTTATGTCCCTCATCAAAAATGGCTCCATTGACCAACTCTTCTAGGGACTGATTATAGCCTTCAGTCAAAAATTTCATAGCTTCTGCAACCCGTTTCGGGGTCTTGAGTAACCCTTCACGCTCAGGATCTTCTCCCACTGCTTCTAACATGGTGTAGACCGCTTCTTTCATTTTCTCAGTGCTTTCATCAGAGGCAGGGTGGATTTTCGCCTCTTGTCCATTATGGGTGTTGCGATCCGGTCTACTGGCTACCCGTTCCACTAAATTGGGGTTAAGCAGATTAGAACCATTAGACTGACGAAAGTTGGAGCCGTTGGAGGAAGCTATTGTCATAGTAATAAAAAACGCTGATCTTGGGATTAAAGGGTTCCAGCACTGGGTAAAATGGTCAAATCTTCAATGACGGCTTCGGCTGGTAATAAGGCCGCTTGAAGGATGGTTTGTGCCACTAGATCGGGAGTTAACATAGCATTACGATCAAAGTCAGCTTGCACGGTGTCTGTGTCCCAAATTGAGGTATTAACAGCACCAGGGGAAATTGCTACGACACGAATGCCATGACTCCGTTCTTCAGTGGCTAATACCTTAGAAAAAGAGAGTAAAGCTGCTTTGCTCACACAATAAGCTCCCCACCCTGGGAAAGCTTGAGTGGCTGCAATGGAAGCAACATTAATGATGGTTCCTTTTTTACGCTTTCGCATCTGGGGTAATACCCCTTGTACACATTGAAAAACGCTAGTTAAATTCAAATTGATAACCTCTTGCCAATCTGCTAGGGGAGTCTCCCTGAGCAAATTGGTGTAGCCCATTCCTGCGTTATTGACTATAATATCGATGTTGCCAAAATCAGCCACAATGTCCTGGATTATTGCTGGTATTTTGGTTAACTCTCTTAAGTCCATAACATAGGGTTTAGCCTTTACTCCCTGTTGGGTGCAAGCTTGGGCTACCGTTTCTAGGGCATCTAGGGAACGGCTGACTAAAGCTACATTAATGCCAGCCTGAGCAAAGGCTAGACTGGTTGCTTTGCCTATACCACTGCTCGCTCCAGTAATGATGGCGTTTAGTTGACTTGAAGAAGAATCCATGATATAATCTATTCTCTATATTCAAATCTCAACACTTTAGGGAGCGTCGTAGATAGGTAGCAAAGGTTAAATGCCAACTTCCAGAAACTGACACGGGGGAATTATTCCACAGTTTCCTCAGAAGGTTTCTGATATTTCGGGAGTTGGAGTCCTTTGGGCGAAGCCTTAGTAACATCTATGATGATTTTAATCTTTTGTTACAAAAGTTTACCTAATTAATTATAACACCTGTTGGTTGATTCTTAACGGGGGATCTTGAAAATCAATGATTTTATCGATGATCCCCGATAGTTGCCTATGAGTGAACTGGAACGTTAGGGGTTGACTCTAGAAAAACCCCAATCTGACGGAATTTTTCATAACGCAAAGTTTTGCGTTCTTCGGGGGTCAAATTAGATAATTCTTCTAAGCTATTGACTAATACTTCTTTGAGGATCCCTGCTGCTTCTAAAGGGTTAACGTGAGCAGCCCCTGACGGTTCTGGGATAATGGTATCAATAATCCCCAGTTGTTTAAGATCCTTAGCGGTGATTTTTAGTGCAACAGCAGCTTGAGGGGATTTTTTAGCATCTTTCCAGAGAATAGCTGCACAAGCTTCAGGAGTAGCTACCGTGTAAACTGAATGTTCGAGCATCAGTAGTTTATCTCCCACACCGATCCCCAAAGCCCCCCCTGATCCGCCTTCTCCGATCACAGTACAAATAATAGGCACATCAAAACTAAACATTTGACGGAGGTTAAAAGCGATCGCTTCCCCTTGTCCCAGTTTTTCTGCGTCCACTCCAGCCCAAGCCCCTGGGGTATCAATAAAGGTCAAAATGGGCATAGAAAACTGGTTAGCGTGTTCCATTAAACGAATAGCTTTGCGATAGCCTCCTGGTGCTGGCATTCCGAAATTTCGAGCGACATTATCCTTAGTATCCCGTCCTTTTTGATGCCCAAGAATGACCACAGGACGGCCTCCCAGACGGGCTACGCCGCCTACTAAAGCCGGATCATCATAGCCTCCGCGATCGCCATGTAACTCAAACCATTCATCAGCGATGGCTTGAATATAATCTAGGGTACTGGGGCGACGAGGATGACGAGCTAATTGTAGACGTTGAGAGGGGGTAAGACTGCTAAAGATTTCTTGCCTGAGATTTTGGGCTCGACTTTCCAACTGAGCAATTTGTTCAGAAACATCAACATTATTTTCCTCAGCTAATTGCCGAATTTGTTCAATGCGAGCCTCCAATTCCCATAATGGTTTCTCAAAGTCCAATAAGAAGGTGCGGCGTTCGTTTTTGCTCATCAGATTCTATTAAAATTTTAATTATCTTGAGTCCGGGCAACTTCTAGATAAGAAATTCTATGACAATTTTATCAGATAGGAGAACTTTTGGGGAGACTGGGGGACTTTGGAGACAAGGGAGATGGGGGAGCAGGGGAAGCAGAGGGAGCAGGGGGAGCAGAGGGAGCCAAGGGAGATAGGGGAGATAGGGGAGATAGGGGAGACAAGGGAGACTATGACTTCCCACACTCCCCTCTCTCCCCACCCTTCCCACACTCTCTATCACCCCATCACCCCACCCTTCCCACACTCCCTATCACCCCGTCACCCCGTCACCCCGTCACCCTATCGCTCCCCACCCTTCCCACACTCCCCACACTCCCCGCACTCCCCGTAACTCCGTCACCTTTGATTAATTACAATAAAGACGGTTGGCTAAAGAGGGATCAATAACAAAAGGATTTTCATTCCCTTGTTGACTGGCAATTCCATGAGAGCGTTCTAATTCAGCAGCATCCACTGGATCGCTCATATTCCAATTACAAAGGGTATCTTGTTGTTCCTCAAAGAAACCATCTTCTGCTTGATCCCGATAAATAGTATAAAAATAGAACAAAGCTCTGGCAATATTCCCTTTCACTGCTTCCCGTGGTTCAAAAGCACCGTTCATGGATTCGCTATAATCATCAATATTGGTGCTAGGAATGGTATTTTCTTCTCGGTTATCGATTAACCAACGTTCAGTGCGACTGTCTTCAATGTCTGCAAAAGGAAAACTCCCCCGAAGACTGTTGACTCTAACTTGAGTGGGAAAAAGATGATGGATATCACTTTTAGCCACCCCGGTTGCTCCTTTACTTTGGGGCCAAGAATGTTCAGCATTAATTCCTTTCCCATTTTGATAAGCGTCTGAACGAGGACGAGAAGAATTAGGATTGACTTGAACAGTAAAATCAGAATAAATGCCACGAACCACCCCGTTATCATTATCTAGTTCGCTATACATAAAATCTCGCGCCCTATCATATCCTAATCTTGTTTTCACGCTATATTCTGTTGCTAAGCGTGAGCGTAAAGCTTCACCACTTAAGTCCGGGAAAATGCTTTGCGAGGAGATGGGACCTGGTGTAGAAGTAACTTCAGGTAACGTAAATTGAGCTAATACCACATCATGATCGCTCAACACGAGACCACTGGGTTGATTGACATTAACATGAACAATATCAAACTGACTATTGGCTGTGGTGAGTAAATTATCAGTCACTAAAATATAATCGAGTTGTTGAAGATTATTTCTGAATTCGTAGGTATAGCGATCGCTTTCTTCGAGTAAATCAGACAAATTGGTTAACCCAACAGTTTCCAGTGCAGCAATGGTTTCTGAACCATTGACATCATTGAGATCTCCAGCCACAATTACATTGGTTTGGGTATCTTCAGCTAATAGTTGTTGAACAAAATTGCCGACAACAGTCGCTTGGTTGAGTCGTTTATCATCATTATCCCCTCGTTGAGAAACAAAATGATTACCGATGATAAACAGAGGATTCTGGTTAAATTCAAACTCAGCAATAATTGGCTTACGACTGTTGGCAAACGCAGCATTATTTGGTTGAATACGGCCAGGGTTAAAAGATAAGGTCGGACCGGGTAAAACCTCGACTCCATCGGTGGCAGTTCCTGCGGTTGCTGGGGTTAACGCCACTCGAGAAGGTTGATATAAATAACCGACGCGAATATTTCCCCCAGGTTGTCCGCCATCTTGATCGTCATTTGGAGCAATATCAAAGGCAATATAATTGGGTCCGTTTACTACGTCAATGGCATCAATAAGGTCATTATAGGTTTCAGTGGCATCGGTAATGCTTGAATTATTGGGGCCATCATTATCCTGTATTTCAACAAGAACGATGATATCGGGGGATTTTAGATTATTAACAATCAGTTCTCCCCAACCCGTCAAGCGATCGCTATCTCCTGGGTCTAAATTTTCCACATTCATCGCTGCTACAGTAATTTTGTCCGCTGTGGATAGCAAATTAGTGATTTCACGAGTATCTTCTGTTTCCCCAGAGGAAGAAACAATACGACTAATATATCGCTCTACAATCCAATTTTGCGCCCCAGAAGGTAATTGAATCTCGATCCACCGTTGATTATTGGCTGTAGCGACAACCGTTGCAATGGTACCATTCGGGGCGCGTCCGACGAAACTAGAGGAGGATGTTTCATGAAGGGGAACCCCTAAAGAAGAGGTGGTTTGAAGTTCTACGCGATCGCCTGGAGACACATTAATAGCCCAGGTTGGCTTAGCTATGAGTAAAACACATAAGACTGTGCCTAACAAAATACGAGCAATTTTGTGAATCATGATGAGTAGCTTGTTTTTGTACAGGTTTCCTTTTGAAGTGTATTACTAATAGACGTTCCATTCCCTTGTACAATAGACGATAAGTCTTAAAAAAATATAAAAAATTTTCTAACATGGCTTCTAATGTATTAGGTCCCCAAAGTCTTCAATTATTGTTATCCGTACTTTTGCCGAGAGGTTGTCGTTTATCTGTGGTATCTGATAACACTTACCGTATCAACTGTCCTGATTATGAAATTGCCCACACGGTATGGGAAAATCGCATTAATTGTATTTATCCCCTTTTAAGTGCAGGGGAAGTTCTGGAAGTGGTTGCTTCTGATTACTATGCTAGAAGTTATCCTAAACCTTCTTAGGTCGATAGTCTGTTTTAGAAATTTATGTTAACTTTTAAAGAAGTTGAGAATTAGATTTAATTTTTGGCTTCTATTTTTGTTGTTAAAATTATTTTATATTATTAACCATGAAATTAGATAAAAATTCTCTGAGACAATGGGCTAATTTATTAGCAATTTTAGCTGCTTTTTTTACTAATGTATTGGCTAACATTGCCCCAATTAATGATTTAACTATTGGCGAAATTTCTAATACTTTTTTTGAAAATGTTTTGATTACCCCTGCTAGTTATGCTTTTGCTATTTGGGGGTTAATTTATTTAGGATTAATTAGTTTTGCTATTTATCAAGCTTTACCCAATAACAAAAACAATTCTTATTTACAAAAAACAAATTACTATTTAGTGATTAGTAGTTTAGCACAAATTCTTTGGGTATTTTTGTTTTTATCTCGATTTTTTGTCCTTTCTACGTTAGCTATGTTAGCTATCTTAGTTCCTTTAATTTTACTGTATTTAAAATTAGAAATCTCTTTAAAATCGCTTCCCAAAAAAGAAAAATGGCTAGTTAATTTTCCCATAAGTGTGTATTTCGGATGGATTACAGTAGCCACCATTGTTAACGTTGCATTGGCCTTATATTGGATTAAATGGAATGGTTTTGGTATTTCTCAGATGACTTGGACAATTATGATGAGTATTATCGCAGCTATCATTGGTATATTAATTATAATTCGTAGAAAAGATTCGGTGTATTGTGGTGTTTTGGTTTGGGCATTAATTGCTATTACCATACGTCATTTAGATACTTTACCCATTGCAGTAACTTCTGGACTATGTGCAGCAATATTAGGGGTAATGAGTTTACTTCCTACTAAACCTGCTATGATTCCTGAATAAAAGTTAATTAATATAGTGCTTTTGTTTCTTCTATTTAACAGCAAACTCGGTTAATGGGCGAATATATTCGGGTTGAAATGCAAGGACAATTTTATCTTTAGGGATTCCTGCGTCTACTAAGTCAGTGGCGATACCCTCTTCTATTCCATCTCTTTGTATCCAGATTTTATCATTAATAATTTGTAAATGAACTAAACAACCATGTACTCTTTCTCGGTTTTCCCATCCCTCTAAGAGAATGAGATAATTATCAGAGTCTTTATCTATGATCAGCAGTCGGTTAACTTCTCCTGTTGCATAGCGTAAGTTAGCATAATAGCGGAGAGATTCAATAATAATTGTTCTAATCTTATCTAAGTTATCCATTTTAAAATTACCTCTTCAATTGCATCAAAAACCAATAATTTAATACGTTTATTGTCTAATAAAACTTGACCAATGGGATCTTCAAACACTTCAACATAAGCTTCTTGATGAATAGCTAAATATAAAAGTCTTTCAGGTTGTAGCTTGATTAATAAATCATAATAGAGAATATATTGACCTAGTGCCTTTTCTAAATCATCTATAGGCGATTTACTAACAAAACTTTTAATTTCAATGGCAATCTTTTGATTATCTCTTTCAGCAGCAATCAACTTTTCTGCTCCTAAATCAATGTATAAATCTCTTTTTCCCCAACGTATTACTAGGGGATCATGGGTGATTTTCCAGCCATCTTTTTCTAGGGCAGTTCTGACGGTATCATGATAAATATCTTTGGCGGGCATTTCTGATAATTATCTATGATTGAGGATTATTATTATTTTAGCATTGTGTTTTAAGTAAGTATTCAGCTATCAGTTGTCAGCCACCAGCTTAAAACCTGAAAAGCTGAACGCTGACGGCTGAATGCTTACTGTTTTAATCTCACAAGGGCATAATATTATTATGCTGAAAATGTAGGGTGGGCAAGCCTAATAATCTTGAATGTATGAATAGTTGATGAGATTTATTTGCCCACCACTTTTCTGTTGCCTTTGGTTGGGTGTGGTGGGCAAACTCACACAGATACCATGATGAATAAGGAATCAAGTTTATTTTGCCCACCCTACGATGGCAAAAAGATACTTTAACAACAAAAATGTTTCTAAAGTATTGTAAGATGGGTATAGATTCAGGTTGAGTCCCTAGATTGCATCAATGTTGAAAACAGACCAAACCTGCATCAAGAGAGACTGTAACTGCCGATTATTGACCATAACTGCATGAATAACCCAACCCTCGACAAAATTAGTTCAGAAACCTACCTAAATAACCTATTACAGCAGTGTCAAGGGAATTCTCCCATTATTGACACTGAGTACCTGCATACCCTACGGAAAAATGCTATTTCTCAAGTCAAAGAATTAACCCTTCCTACAAAAAAGGACGAGGAATGGCGGTTTACAGATCTCTCAGAATTGTATCAATTAGAATTTAAAACAGGGAAACCTGAGACAGTTACTCAAAATATTATCGATAATTTTATCTTACCTGAAGCCAAAGACAGTTATATTGTTTTTGTTAATGGGGAATATGTTTCTGAATTGTCTAATGTATCTGCATTACCCCAAGATGTTTATGTTGGCAACTTAAGTCATTTATCTGATCTACAAAAAGAGAAAATTGTCAACTATTTGGGCAAACAACAAGGAGAAAAAGACACATTTACTGCTTTAAATACCGCAGGGTTTAAAGATGCTGCTGTTATTTGGATTAAAAAAAATATTGTTGTAGAAACTCCCATTCAAATCCTATTTCTAGCAGTTGGAAATGATACCCCAAGTTTAATCCAACCTCGTACTTTAGTTGTAGCAGAAACAGGCTCAAGTGCTTCATTGATTGAATATTATGGCACGGTAACAGAACATTGTTCAGATGAACAACAAAATCATCCTTATTTTACTAATTCGGTTACAGAAATCTGGTTAGATGATAATGCAAAAATTAACCATAGTCGTATTCAAAGAGAATTAGGAGATAGCTTCCATATTGGTAAAACTGCTATCACTCAAAATCAAGACAGTGATTACACTTGTAACGAGGTCAATTTAGGTTCAAAAGTTTCTCGTCATACGCTACAAATTTGGCAAAATGGAGCCCAAACGGAAAGCCATCTAAATGGTTTAACAATGATTGATAATGAACAAGTTGCTGATACTCATACTGCCGTTTGTTTGAATCATCCTTATGGAGTAACGCATCAATTACATAAGTGTATTATTGATGGGAATGGACACGGAGTGTTTAACGGGAAAATATTTGTTCCAAAGGCAGCACAATTGACCAATGCTACCCAGTTAAATCGTAACTTACTACTATCCCCGAAAGCCCGAATTAATACCAAACCAGAACTACAAATTACGGCCGATAATGTTAAATGTTCCCACGGGGCAACCATTAGTCAATTAGAAGCAGATGAACTGTTTTATTTACAAAGTCGAGGCTTAAATGAAACCGATGCCCGTCATCTTTTAATTGATGCTTTCGCTGCTGAAATTTTAGAGCGAATTCCCCTAAAATCTTTGCAACAACGATTAACTCAATGCGTGGTTTGTCGTACTGCTGATGCGTAAATTTAATCCTTAATTACAAAAAACTTCTGACTTCAATTATGACTGCTATTCAAGAGAAAACCTTAGCTTCAAAAGTCCGTGATGATTTCCCAATTTTAAATCAAGAAATTCACGGTAAACCCTTAGTTTATTTAGATAATGCTGCTACTTCTCAAAAACCAGTGGCAGTCCTCGATGCTTTACGTCATTATTATGAAAAAGATAACGCAAATGTTCATCGTGGGGCCCATAGTTTAAGTGTGAGGGCAACGGAAGCTTATGAAGGGGCTAGGGATAAGATAGCTAGGTTTATTAATGCTGGTTCTCGCCAAGAAATTGTGTTTACGAGAAATGCTACAGAAGCTATCAATTTAGTGGCTTATAGTTGGGGTTTAAATCATCTCAAACCAGGGGATGAAATTATCACCTCTGTTATGGAACATCATAGCAATATTGTTCCTTGGCAAATCATTGCTAAACAGACAGGGGCTACCATTAAATATGTTCCCTTAACAGAGAATGAAGACTTCGATTTAAAAGCTTTTAAATCCTTATTATCAGAGAAAACAAAATTAGTCACGATTGTTCACGTTTCTAATACATTAGGGTGTATTAACCCTGTTGAAGAAGTTATTAAATTATCCCATGAAAAGGGCATAAAAGTGTTAATTGATGCTTGTCAAAGTGTCCCCCATATGCCTATTAATGTTCAGGCAATGGACTGTGATTGGTTAGTGGCTAGTGGCCATAAAATGTGTGGGCCGTCTGGGGTGGGTTTTTTGTATGGAAAGCAAGCAATTTTAGAAGCAATGCCTCCTTTTTTGGGGGGTGGAGAAATGATTAATGAAGTGTTTTTTGATGGCTTTACTTGTGGAGAATTACCCCATAAATTTGAAGCAGGAACCCCTGCCATTGGAGAAGCGATCGCTTTGGGGGCGGCGGTTGATTATTTGACTGATATTAACATGGATAAAATTCATGGTTACGAAGAAGAATTAACCGCTTATTTATTCAGGAAATTAGAAGACGTTCCTAACATCAGAATTTATGGACCATTACCGAGTAAAGAAGGGAAAGGAAGGGCAGCATTAGCTGCATTTAATATTGAGGGAATTCACGGAAGCGATCTATCAACTCTTTTGGATCATGAAGGGGTTGCCATTCGTTCCGGACACCATTGTACTCAACCGTTACACCGTTTATTTGATGCGTCAGGAAGTGCTAGAGTAAGTTTATATTTTTATAACACTTATGAAGAAATTGATCGATTTGTCATGGTTTTAAAAGAAACTATTGATTTCTTTACGAATATGATGGGATAATAGAAATATAGCCTGCGTTTTTGGGGGTGGGATTGTCCCACCTTTTTCATACTTAGAATTTTAGTAAAATAAGATACGATTTATCTAATCTATAGCGTCAGTTTCCATATATTTACTGATTCAATAAATTCTTATTTGTTTCTCACCAGACTTTAACTTTTGAATGATTAGAATAGAAATATCACTTTTATCTATATCTCATCACTCATGTTTAGAAGCGTTAATCATCAGCGAGATGAAACAAGTCAGAGAAAATTCATACTAAAATTGCTTAAAAGTAATTTATGTCAACCATTGATTATTTTTATATTATTAGCAGTAATAGGGTTTTTAATAGCCATTGCTTTATTTTACGGCTTGGGAGAGTTAAATATTAGGTTAGACAAGATTTATTTATATTTACCAACAATTTTCTTAGTTATTCTGACTCAAATTATTATGAAATTGTCCCCTGATCCTAAACCTTGGTCACGGGGATTAATTGTTACCATTTTAATTGCCTTAACTCTGCGTTATTTATATTGGCGATCGCTGTCAAGTTTAAATTTATCTAATCCCATAGATGGGATATTCAGTGTTGGTTTATTGTTGATGGAGTTGCTAGTTGTATTTACCAGTTTGGTGCAATTATACTTACTATATTATCTTAAAGATCGCAAACAGGAAGCTAATTATTATAGTCAGCAAGTTGTTAATGAGCAATATTGTCCTTCTGTTGACATTTTAATTCCCACTTATAACGAATCCGTTTTTATTTTAAAACGAACAATTATTGGCTGTACACTATTAAACTATAAACGTAAAAAAATTTATGTGTTAGATGATACAAATCGAGATGAAGTTAAACAATTAGCCAAAGAATTAGGATGTAATTATATTAGTCGTGTGGATAATCTTCATGCAAAAGCAGGCAATTTGAATAATGCTTTAACCAAAACCAATGGGGAATTAATAGTTGTTTTTGATGCTGATTTTATTCCAACTACTAACTTTTTAGAACGAACGATTGGCTTTTTTCAAAATCCTAAAATTGCTTTATTACAAACCCCTCAAACTTTTTATAATGATGATCCTGTCTCAAGAAATTTAGGACTAGAACATATTTTAAACTCAGAAGAAGAAGTTTTTTATCGTCAAATTCAACTCGTAAAAGATGGAATTGGAAGTGTTCTTTGTGCAGGAACGTCTTTTGTCGTTAGACGTAGTTATTTAGAAGAAGTTGGGGGATTTGTTACGGAATCAATTAGTGAAGATTATTTCACAGGAATTCGGCTATCATCTCAAGGTTATGAGGTTATTTATTTGTCTGAAAAATTGAGTGCAGGTTTAGCAGCAGAAAGTATTTCATCCCATATTTCTCAAAGGTTAAGATGGGGGAGAGGAACCTTACAAGGCTTTTTTATTAAAGAAAATCCTTTAACTGTTCCTAACTTAAATATAAAGCAAAGATTGGCTCATTTAGAAGGAATATTATCCTGGTTTAATGTCATTCCTCGCTGTCTCTTTTTAACACTACCTTTTTTATATTCTGTTTTTAATATCATTTTTATTAAATTTACCTATAATGACTTTATCTATATTTTTTTACCATACTATATTACCCAACTTGTTGTATTTCATTGGTTAAGTAACAGAACGAGATCTGTTATTTTTTCTGATATTTATGCTTTGATTGGGTGTTTTCCTATTGCTTATAATACGATTCAAGTAATGTTTAAACCTTTTGATAGTCAATTTAAAGTGACTCCGAAAGGTATTTCTCGTGAACATCATATTTACAATTTTAGACTAGCATGGCCTCTTCTATTATTTTTTATTATTAATTTAATCAGTTTAAGTGTTACTTTATTTAATGGTTCACAAGTAAGTATGGGTATCAATTTTACTGTCTATTGGAGTTGTTATAATCTATTGATTATAACTGTTGCTTTATTAGCGTTTATAGATAAACCGAAACCTAGTTTATACGATAGTTTTCCCATTAGAAGAAAGATTAAAATTATTGAACCTAATCAAACTATTTTAGGTAAAACTTTAGAAATATCTGAAGAAGGTGCAACTATTCTAGTTTATTCTAAAAACTCTGTTTCTTCACAATTTATTTTACAATTGGGTAACTTAAAAATTAATAGTTATTTAATGGAAGAAAATAAAAATAATTATCAATATAAAATTACAATTAAATTTAGTCAATTGACATTACAACAACATAAAAAACTAATTCATCTGTTATATAGTCGTCCCCACCGATGGAAAAGTAAAGAAGTAAAAACAAGTCCAGGAGAATTATTATCTTTGAAATTAGTTTTCACTGTACTGCTTAAATTTTTGATAATTAAGAGAAAAAACTATATTAATAATTAGAACTGGTTTGCATATTTAAAAATTTAGTTAATTCAGGTTGAAATAATAGCCTAACGGTTCCCGTTGGTCCATTACGATGTTTTGTCAAAATAATTTCAGCTAACCCTCTATCTACCGTATCAGGGTTGTAATATTCATCCCGATATAACATCATAATTAAATCTGCATCTTGTTCAATTGCACCACTTTCTCGTAAATCTGACATCATTGGACGTTTATTATTCCTTGCTTCAACTGCACGACTTAACTGAGATAAAGCAATAACAGGGGCTTTGATTTCACGGGCTAATCCCTTCAAAGAACGGGTAATTTTTGATAATTCTTGCACTCTATTTTCACTACCTGCACCTTCCATTAACTGTAAATAGTCGATTAAAACTAAACCAAATTCTCCTTTTTTTTCTGCTAATAAACGGCGAACTTGAGACCTAATTTGGGTAACAGTAATATTAGCAGCATCATCGATATAAATAGGTAAATTAGATAAGGTTCCAATGGCAATACTAATTTTTTCATAGTCATTTTGAACAAATCTTCCTGAACGTAAACGGTTACTTTCGATCCCTGCTTCTGCGGCCAATAAACGCATAGAAAGCTGTTCTTTTGACATTTCTAAACTAAACATTGCTACAGGTAAATCAAAGTTTTTAGCAATATTTGCAGCCATTCCCAACCCAAAAGCGGTCTTGCCCATAGACGGACGACCGGCTATTATAATTAAATCAGATCGTTGTAATCCTCCCGTCATTGCATCTAAGTCATAAAAACCAGTTTCAATACCAGGAAGTGCAGTTTGTTCTTGAAGTTTTTCTAACTCATTAAATGTTTTAATAATGGTATCCGAAATAGGAATTAATCCCTCTTGAGGACGCTTTTGAGTTAAAGCAAAAATCTTCTTTTCTGACTCATCTAAAACAATCTCTAATTCTTGGATGGTTTCAAACCCTAAATCAACAATTTCATGACCCGCAGCAATTAATTGACGGCGCAAATATTTATCCATCACTAACGCTGCATATCGGTCAATATTTACCGCAGAAACCGTTCTATCTAATAACTGAGTTAACTTATTTAAACCGCCAACTTGTTCCAACAAATGATGATCTTCTAAGGTACTTTTAACCGTTAAAAAATCTGTCGGTTGTCCTTGTCCATGCAACTTTAACGCTGCTTGATAAATTTCTTTATGGGACTGTACATAAAACGCTTCTGGGGTCATTAAATCTACCACCCGTCCCATTGCTTCAGGATCAAGTAAAATCCCACCTAAAATAGATTCTTCGGCTTCAATATTTTGGGGAGGAAGGGTTTGATTAACAACCATGATCAACTTAATAATACAACATCCTAATTCTACTGCAATTTTGCTATTTGCGGTAATTATGTACTAAATATTGAATCAGGACTCATGGATCAGGTATGCTAAGAAATATGACAATAATTATTTAAACAATGAAAATTGCAATTACTGGTGCAACTGGGTTTGTAGGAACTCGATTAATCAATAGCTTAAAGGATGAAGATCATCAATTTATAATCTTTACACGAAACGTTAATCGCGCCCAAACCATTTATCCTGCTTCTACTTTCCCCAATGTAGAAATTGTCCCTTACAATGCCACAGAATCAGGGGACTGGCAAGATAAAATTTCAGGGTGTGATGCTGTGGTTAACCTCGCAGGGGAACCCATTGCAGAAAGATGGACTCCTGAACATAAAAAAGCCATCTTAGAAAGTCGTCAGTTAGGAACGAGAAAAATTGTCGAAGCGATCGCTAAAGCAAAAGATAAACCTTCAGTGTTAATTAACCCTTCTGCTATCGGTTATTATGGTACCAGTGAAACTAAAACTTTTGATGAAAATAGTCCCCCTGGAAATGATTTTTTAGCCGAAGTTTGTCAGGCTTGGGAAAGTGAAGCACAGGAAGTCAAAAAAGTCAATGTTCGTTTAGTTATTTTGCGGTTCGGTATTGTTTTAGGTCAAAGTGGGGCTTTAGCTAAGATGATTCCCCCGTTTAAACTATTTGCGGGTGGTCCAATTGGAAGTGGTCGTCAATGGTTTTCTTGGATTCATATTGATGATTTAGTTCAGTTAATTAAAGAGTCTTTAAAACGCTCAGGAATTGTCGGAACATTTAATGCGACAGCCCCCAATCCTGTGCGGATGAATGAGCTTTGTGAAACCTTAGGGGACGTTATGAATCGACCATCTTGGTTACCTGTACCAGATTTTGCCTTAGAAGTATTATTAGGAGAAGGATCAAAAGTTGTTTTAGAAGGTCAACAAGTCTTACCCAAAGAAACCCTATCATTAGGATTTCAATATCAATATCCTACAATTAAATCTGCTTTAATGGAGATTGTTCCTAAGATGTAAATTGTTGTTTTTTTAATAAATTGAAACAATTTAGCATAAGAATTATGATTTATAATGATTCTTAAAAGGATATTATTGTTACTATAATTATATTGATAAGAGATCAGATCTAATGGTTGATTTAGTGACTTGGGGTTTAGCTACAGGATTTATTTTAAAGCCTGTAGTTGAGGACTTTGCAGAAGATACCATTAAAGATTGGTTGAAAGATATCTTTAAAGGAAGGTTATCGGGTGTCATCGAATCATTTAAACGAGAACCTTTAGAAAAAGCAGTCAAAAAAGCATTAGGGAAGTTTTTGACTTTATTTCAAGATCAATTAGTAGATGCTTATTTAATGGAAGATTGTACTTTAGAAGACAATGAAGTTAATCAGAAAGTAAAGCAATATATTAAACCTTTGAAAAAATTTCTATCGTTTAAAAGTGTTCGAGAAATTTTAGGGAGTCCTTTTCAAGACAATATAAAAATAATTAATACAACAGGATTAGATGATATTTGGACAAATAATAATTTGTTATTATTACCAGAGGAATTTGATTGGAATAGATTAGCTAGAAAATATGTTTATGAAGTTAAATCTTTATTGAGAGACAATCAGGAATTAAGGGAAATATTAGACTCTCAGAATTTAGAAAAAATTGCTAATAATCAAGACATTCAACCTGATTACAATTTAGATGCTTACAGAGAAACCTTGCGAGAAAGATATAAGCATCTTCCTTTAGATGGACTTGATCATACCATTCAAGATCGTCGCATTCCACTGTGGGATATTTTTGTTATTCAAAATGTGAGGCAATGTCGAGAATATTTACCAAAAATATATGAAATCCCCAAAGAATATCAAGATAAATTAAAAAGAAGTGGACAATTAGAACAAGAATATACTTTAGAAGAATTAGAAAGATTACAGAAAATTTATGCTAGTCAAATTGCTCAATCTGTATTAGATGTAATTGAAGAAAAATCTTCATCTCTAACCCCTATTTCAGAAAGAAACAAAAAGGAGAATAATTATTTTGTTATTTTAGGTGATCCCGGTTCAGGAAAATCAACCTTACTGAAATATTTAGCAATAAGATGGACAGAATTACCAACAAAAGAATTAACCGTTAAACCCATCCCCTTATTAATTGAATTAAGAGATTATATTCAAGCTTGGCGTCGTCAAGAATGTCAAGATTTCTTAGACTTTATTCATAAAAGTAGCGGATGGGTAGGACATTTAAACAAGCATGATTTACATGAAACCTTAAAAATAGGTCATGCTTTAGTCATGTTTGATGGATTAGATGAAGTCTTTAATTTACAACAACGAAAAGTTATTATTAAACAAATTCACGATCTCACACAAGATTATCCTAATATTCAAGTTATTGTTACGTCTCGTCTCATTGGTTACGATCATTCTTCCCTCAGAGATGCTAATTTTGCCCATTATATGATTCAAGATTTAGACAGAATACAAATAGAAAAATTTAGTGAGAAATGGCATATTTTAACCAGCGATACAGAACAAGATAAACAATATTATCAAAACAGATTAAAACAGGGAATTGATAACTTTTCTGCCATTAAACAGTTATCAGGTAATCCCTTATTATTAACCATGATGGCAATTTTAAATCGTTCCCAAGAATTACCCAGAGAAAGAGCAGAATTATATTATCAATGTTCTCGTATTTTATTGTATGAATTTGATTATAAAAAATCATTACCTCAAGATGAAAGAATTAATTATCAAACCCTAACTTATAACCATAAAGCAGCAATGTGTCGCAAAATTGCTTATTTTATGCAGTCAAATAAAGCAGGGTTAGCAGGTAATATTATTAGTGAAGAAGATTTAGAAACCATTTTATTTGATTATCTTCAATCTAAATGTTTTGATCATCCGAGAGAAATTGCACAATTAATGATTCATCAGTTACGTCACCGCAATTTTATGTTATGTTCTTTAGGAGTCATTGGACAAGAAGGACATTATGGATTTGTTCATCGAACATTTTTAGAATATTTCTGTGCAAGTGAGTTTGTTTGGCGGTTTGAAAAAGATAAAACCTTATCATTAGAAGGATTAAAAAATGAGGTATTTAATCAACATTGGCAAGACGAAAGTTGGCATGAAGTGTTAAGATTAATTTCTGGAATGATAGAACCAAAATTTGCCATAAAAATAATTGAATATTTAATGAGTTTAGATGGAGAAAATAATCAATTTATCAATTTATTGTTAGCTGCTGATTGTTTTTCTGAACTCGAAAAATCTAGTTTATTTGATGATATTTCGAGTGAATTACAGGAGGAATTAAAAGGAATACTGAGACAATATCAAGATAGAATAGACATATATATTTATGAAAAAACAGCAATAAAGTTAGCTGATTATTGGAAAATAGATTCTGAATTAATATCTTTAGTCCAAGAAAGAAATGATGATAGAATGTATGTTACATCCTATAGAATACTTGCTAAGTTTTCAATTACTAATGATGAAGCATTAATGACTCTTAGACGTATAGTTAATTATGATTGAGTTAAATGAAATCAGGAAGGCTTACATGGAACATTTTCCTACTTTAAGAACAAAATGGGATGATCCTGAATTGTTGATTTTGACTCCTATTCATTTGAACTTGAAAGTTAAAATAAACGCTGATGTACGAATGTATATGGGACAAAAATATCGATGTGATGTAGTCTATGTACTTCAAGGAGATTATGATTTAGGGTATAGTCATAATTCTGATGGAACATATGATTTGGTTTCAGATCTCTGGGGATTAGCAAAGCAATATAATCAAACTCAGTTAATAAATTGTATTAATGGTACTGGTGCTGCACTCACTGATTTAAAACGCAATGGAGATTTAAAAAAGTATCTTACAGATGTCGCTTTTTATCGTGAAGGATGGTATTTGGAACAAGAATGGATTGATAAATTAGCACAAGTATATAGAAAGAAAAATGAACAATAAACAACAGTGAAAATAATCGTTTTTCCTACTCCCAATATGGTTAGGGATCGAATATTAAAAGTTCGGGAGTCAGGATTTAGAAGAGTAAAACTTGAGTTATTTTTATTCTCTTTTGCTGGTTAATTTGAGCTTGTTGTCTAATCGTTTTTTTTGTAACTTAGAAGATAAACCTAAGCCCAAAATCCCCATAGCCAATAAACTCAAAGGAGACGTATGTTCTGGAACTGGTTTAAGAGAAAATGTCCGAATTGAATTATCAGCATCTCCAGCTAAATAAACCGTATCATCAATTAATGTAACCCCAGTCATGCCATAAGGGATCGGTGTACCCGGCGCGTTCGGAAGACCAATGGGTAAATCAGTGGCTAATGTTCTTATCTTACCTGTGTTAAGGTTGATTGCTTTGAGACTTTGAGTACCAACCTCAGCAACCACAACAATACCATCTTCATGATAGGCTATTCCTTCAGGTTGCAACAATCCCGTCGCAATCACGTCCACTGCTCCAGTTGAGAGATCAATACTTGAGAGTCGATTACCCAGAGATTCGCTGACTAAAACCGTATTTTCATCAACCACAGCCAAACCCGTTGGACACAATAAATCGCTAGCTACCGTATCTCGTTGAGTCCCTGCGACATCAAGAATTTGCGTCACCTGTCCGAAAATTGGCGTCACCTGTCCGGCATCGACAAGACAATCCGCCACTAAGATACTACCATCGGCCAATTCCACCGCATCATAAGGTAAACTGAAACCTTCATAATCATTCAATACAGATAGAGTGGTACGATCTAGTCTTTGTACCCGTCCACTCAACCAACTACTGGTTAAGATATGATCTTCGTTGACAGAAGTATTGAGGGGAAATTGAATACGGCTAAGGGCGGTATTTTCGATCACACCCGTTTCTCTATCCAATACCCGATAACTATAAGTATCAGCAACATACAGTTTATCGTCAAAAGCTGCTATTCCCAGAGGGAAAGCGAGTCCCCCACTCTCAAGAATTTGGCGAGTTTCTCCTGTATCCGTGTTAACTTCATAAATTGCCCCCTCCACATGATTAGTAACATACAGTAGATCATCAGAGCTAAAAGCCATCGTATCGAGGCCTCCAGGGAGAGAAACCACCACCTCCTTTGCGCCGGTGACGGGATCAACTCTTACCACATCACCCTCAATATTATCTAAAGCAAACAGCTCCCCAGACGAATTAAATTTCACTGAAGTCACAACGGAAAAACCACCAGCGACCGGTTGAACAGTTCCTGTATCAACATCAATTTTAACCACCGCTTCAGCCAACTGTAGAGGACTATACAATAATCCATCTGGGCCAAAGTCAAAAGAGTTTAAAAATCCTGGATTATTGTTAATCAGTGTTAGCGGTGGTGATTGCGTCGGGTCAAGTTCAAACAAACCATTCCCAAAAGGGGTTAAAGTCTGAGCCACGAAAATACGACCATCTTCTTTTTGAATAATCGGATTAGCCCCAGGTAAATTGGAAACAATGGTATTAACAGTCTGTGTTGTTGGATCAAATCTTCTGACTTCGCCACTAAGAAATGCTGTAAAAAAAACTTCACCGCTAGGAGAAAAGAAGAAATCATCCCCTTGACCTTCAGGTGCGTCAATAAACGTCTCAAATTCACCATTATTGATGTTGACCCGATATAGCTTTTGTTCAGGGAAACTTCCTACGTAAAGGTCTCCTGCACTATCAAAATTAATGCCGTTAAGACCCTTAAAAGGTGATGAGGGGATGAGGACATTGGCCTGAACTTCCTGAGTATTCACCATCAAACAACTACTCATTAAAATCAGACACAGGAATTTAGAGTTATTTAGATAATGTTTCATTTTTAATCAGTTAGTGAGAATTTCTGCGTTAATGTTATCTCAAGTAAAATTGAGAAAAAATAAAAAAAATATAGTATTTCAAAGAGATGTAAAATTTCTTGTTGCTTCGCTCCTGAGTTGATATTATTTCCCAGACTTCCTACTCACCCCATACTCTTTGAAATTGTTGCTTAAAAAGTTAGCTTCCCTGCGAGAAGACCCACACTGTACCGAAAGTCAGTGTTGGGAGGAGTGTCACGAATATGTAGAATAAATAAAGAGCCACAAAAAAATAGCTATGACTTTAGAAGATAGACAAAACAAGCTATATCGTTCTCAGAATCATCAAGAATTATTAGATTACTATAGTTCATAAAAATATAGTCAAATATGACATATCCTTATTTTGCCGGTGTTATCCTGACTGGGTGAACTACAACACCCTCTATCCCATAGCTAAAGGCATTTGGGACTGC
>JAAUYD010016991.1_pt1 | contig 23887 bp, 19 predicted proteins | sample 7278101 | NCBI WGS metagenome assembly JAAUYD01 (sample SAMN14350128, study PRJNA611818) | marine sediment metagenome | isolation source: surface marine sediment (0.6m) | place: French Polynesia: Moorea | collected 2018-08
CTGCCGGAGTTTTCCATTCGATATGAACTGCTGCGGCCAAACCGCACCGGGATTATTTTGAGTGAGGGGCAGCCGGTTCACGGATCGTATCCGTTTCGCAGCTGGGTGGGACCCCAGCAGGTGATTGATCGGCAAACCCATCAGCTTCCGACGACGGTTGCTGCGGGGGAATATTTGCTTCACTTAAGGGTGATTGGAAACGACGATGCGACGCTTTACGAAGCGGATTTGGGAAGAATCGAAGTGACCGCGAGCGAGCGAATTTTTACCCCCCCATCGATTTCAGAAGCGGTGGGTGCTCGTTTTGGCGGGGAGATCGATTTGCTAGGGGTTAATCGCCGATTAGAAGAGGATCAATTTATATTTGAGCTGATCTGGCAGGCGGTTGAACAACCGGCGGCCGATTACACGGTATTTTTTCACGTCTTAAATACAGACGGCAGCTGTTGTGTCTGGCAGGCGGATCGGCCGCCCCCTGTGGCGACCGGCCGCTGGCTGGCCGGGCAGGTCGTTGTCGATCAATACACCGTTCCGCTTGCTGAACTACCCGCCGGTGAATACATGCTGGAAGTTGGGCTTTTTCTGGCGGAAAGCGGGATTCGCCTGGAAGTGGTCCAGGGGGAACTCAGCGGTCAGGATTTTGTTTTGCTAGATGAGCTCCTTTTGGAAGATGAGGAATAAATTATGGAAATTTTAGGCGGCCCCTTGTTTGGTGTGGCTGGGGCAGGCGAATCGCACGGCCCGGGCATTACCACGATTGTCTTTGGCTGTCCGGCCGGCGTGTGGATCGATCGGGAACAGGTGCAGCATTACCTGGATCGGCGGCGGCCGGGCAGCAGCCGGCACGGCACGCCGCGCAATGAAAAAGACCAGGTTGTTTTTCTTGGCGGAATATTTGACAACCGCGATCACGAAAAGCTTCAATCCGGCCCCATGGTCAAAGTACACGTTGGACAGCAAATGTTTGAAACGGCGACTTATCAAGCCGGTTTTTCAACCGGTGAGCCGATTTCGGCCGTGGTGCTTTCGGTCACCAATAAATCGCGTCACTATCAGCAATTTTCCGGTGCGGAGGGAGAAGTACGGCCGGGGCACACTGATCTAGTGAAACATCATCAATCCGGTGGGTTTGTAGATTACCGCGGCGGCGGCCGTTCGTCCTACCGGTCAACCATCTCCGACGTGATCGGCGGCAGCATCGCTCGCCTCGTTTTGCAGCACGCGTTTGGCACCGTTTTTCTTTCTTCGATCTGTCAGGTTGGGGATTTAAAAGCCAAAATCAGCCTGGCTGATCACCTAAACGACCTGGCCAGTCGTAACGCTGATGAGGGGATATTGGCTGCAGAAACTTTGCTCGATCTCCAGAAGCAGATGGCCGCGGCCGAAATTTACAGCCTTGATGGGGATTTTGCCGCTGAGGCCGGAAAATTAATCAAGCAAACCCGCATTGCTGGAGACTCAATCGGGGCCCAGGTGGAGGTCGTGGGGGTCAACGTACCCGCGCTGGTGGGTGAACCCCTCTACCAATCGCTCAAATTGCGCCTGATGGGAAGTTTGGGTGGGATTCACGCGGCCGAGGCGTGTGAAATCGGTGCCGGGATCGACGTGGTGAGCCGGCGGGGGAGTGAAAATAACGATCCCATCCGCCGGTCCGGTTATCAAACCAACCATCATGGAGGGCTGTTAGGGGGCATCACGACCGGCGCGCCGCTGGTCGCTCGAATATCTTTCAAGCCTACATCCACGATTAATCTGCAGCAGCAGTCGGTCCGCAAAAATTTGGAAGAAATAGACTTTCAACTGCAGAAAGGTCGCCACGATCCGTGTGTGGGGGTGCGGGCCGGGGTGACGCTGGAGTCAAGAATGGCCATTGAGGTTCTAAATGCGGTCTTGCACCATCAGGCAGGGGAGATTGAATTGCAGAGGTTTAAGCTTTTTTAGGCATTTAGCGTTTTAGTACGGCCTCCGGCCTTCTGGCGTTTCAGCTCAATGATAAGATGCAATTTCTCTTTAATCATCACGCTAAAAAGCTAAAAGGCTGAAAGCCGTGCTATGGGGCTAATAAGCTTATGCGGCTGTGTAACCTGTTTAATAATAAAAATGAGTAAAGAGTTGTTTCAAGCTGATTGATTCTGCTGCACAATAGGAAGTATGGCCTATGGTGAGGCGCTTTACTTGACATAATTTATGTGCTGGGGCAAACAAAACATGGATGAACTGCAATTATCGTTTGATCAGCATCGGGAACTGCTTCGTCTTTTTTTGCTTGCCTGGCACGAGTCGATTCAGCAGCAGCATCGCTTGCTGCCCGCTCTAGCCAAAACATTGGGAACAGAACCATCAACGGTTTACTATCATTGGGCGAAGCCCCCGCACTGTACGCAAAATGGGTGGATCAAGGGCACCAGCTGGTCGTTTGTATTTCATGGATTTGCCGATTGTGATCTCAAACATGAGCCTGACGGCCGATTTTTGCAGGTCAGTTTTGGGCCGGGCGGCCGCTACGATGTTTTTTCCGCGTGGGGAACCCTGCAATACGTCATGGCCAGCCGCCCACCGTGGCCGACCCATCAAATTTTAAAACAATTTTTGGCTGAATATCCCCCTCCATACAATCATTTAGCCGGCTCTTACCACAAGATGAGAGCGCTGATTAGACCGCTCAAGCAGCTTGGACTTTTTGAGGTCGTGGATCGCGATCTGCTCCGCCTAAAATCTGAGCTGAGCGCCCGGCACACGCGCATTGATGAGCGCGGTCAGCGCATTTATGAGCCTCCCGATCCATTTAACAACCCGGAAGAAAAAATATTTTGGGATTTGGAAGTGGCTCATGCCAGGAAGCTCACATCAGAAGCGGCCGTTTTGATCGACAGCGGTTTAAATGAAGAAGTCTTTGCCGACTTATGGGACGAGCGCGTGGCCAGATCGCCGGTCTTGTTGTGATTCTGGCTTGTTTGGCGACAAATTCAGGTATAATTCCCCCCCAATCAAACTTCGTGAAACGAACGATTTCACCCTAGACCCTCACAAAAATTAAAGCGGAGAGTATCTCATGAGTCATCTTTTTGATTTAACCGGCAAGGTTGCCCTGATAACTGGCGCATCACGCGGCATTGGAGAAGCGATCGCTCACGCGTATGCCGATGCCGGTGCCCAGGTTGTTTTATCGAGTCGCAAACAGGAAGGGCTTGATCGCGTCGCGGCCGACATTCAGGCGGCCGGGGGAGAAGCCCTGCCCATTGCCGCTCATACCGGGAGTGATGAAGCGATAGCGGCCGTGGTGGAGAAAGCCACCGAGGCGTATGGAGGCATCGATATCGTGGTCAACAATGCGGCCACCAACCCTCACTTCGGGCCAATGCTGACGGCTGAAGAAAGCCACTGGGACAAAATTGTTGACGTCAACGTGAAAGGCTATTTTCGCGTAGTTAAGGCATGCGTGCCGAGCATGAAAGCTCGTGGAGGGGGAAAAGTGATCAACATCGCCTCAATTGCCGGGCTGGAGCCGCAACCGTTAATGGGAGTTTACTGCGTCAGCAAGGCGGCCGTGATCATGATGACCCAGGTGCTGGCGGCCGAGTTGGCGGCCGATAATATTCAGGTAAACGCCATTGCCCCCGGATTTATTAAAACAAAATTTAGCGCTGCGATCTGGCAAAACGAACAGATGTATCAAACCGTCGTCAAGCAAATCCCGCAAGGGCGCATGGCTGAACCGGAAGAGCTGACCGGTATGGCCATTTATTTGGCCACGGCCGCCTCCAGCTTTACAACCGGAGCCACACTTCTGGTTGATGGCGGTCAAAAGGTGAGTACAAGCGTATAAGCGCTTACTGTCCAGCAATCCCCCTCCCCGCAACAGTTCGAATGCGGACAGATTTAATTTTAGATTGGACCAAACTCCGGTCCAATCTACGAATTCGTGGTTTGTTTTTGCGCAGCGATATTTATAACTGTTTCAGCTATTAATTTGCTACTCTATCTGTCCGCTTTTAATCCCTCATGCAGGGAGAAAAAAGTAAAAAGTAAAATTTTCCCCCACTCGCTGCGTCCCTATGGTGAATAAAAAATACCATCCGATTTTATCGCTATGATTCAAGCTGTCATATTTGATCTGGACGGGACGCTAGTCCAAACTGAAAAACTCAAAGCGCTATCGTACGCGCGTGCGGCTGTAGACTTATGTCCGTATACCTTGCGTGAAGACGAGGTGATTGAGGCGTTCAAAGACGTCGTGGGATTATCCCGGCGCGACGTGGCCACCCGATTGGTGAAACGCTTTAATCTGGCGGACAACGCGGCCGGGCACATGGCTGAATTTGGAGTATCCACTCCCTGGCAGGCGTTTGTCCAAATCCGGCTGGCACACTACAACAAAATGCTGGCCGATCCGGAAGTGATTCGAAGCAATCAATGGCCCCACAACATGAACCTGCTCGAGCGCATGCGACAAGAAGGGTGTCGAGTTGGATTGGCAACCATGTCTCACTGCGAACAAGTGACCCGCGTCCTGCAGATTTTAGAGTTATCAACCGCCTTTGACATCGTGGCCACCCGAGATGATGTCGATCGCGGGAAGCCGAGTCCGGAAATTTATCAGCTGGTTTTGGCCGAACTTGGTGTTCAACCGGATGATGCGCTGGCGATTGAAGATTCACCCAGTGGGGTCGAGGCGGCCGTTGCGGCCGGAATGCACTGTATTGCGGTATCAACACCCTTCACCGGTCAGCAGCTTCACGAACGCAACCTGATTGAAGACCGCTGGATCGTCGATGATCCAGCAGATTTAATGCGGGTGGTTGACCAAAAATTTCAAGCCTTAAATTAGGAGTTAGAGATGCAAATTGCAATGATTGGATTAGGCAAGATGGGGGCCAATATGGCCTCGCGTTTGTTAAAAGGCGGTCATGATGTGTTCGCCTTTGACTTAAATGAAGAAGCGATTCAGCAAGCTGAGAGTGAGGGAGCCGTCGGCGTTCGTTCGCTCAAGGAATTGTGTGGTCAAATGAGCGCCCCTCGCGCCGTTTGGGTCATGGTTCCGGCCGGAAAACCCACCGAAAGCACGGTGAATCGTTTAAGTGATCTGTTGGCGGAAGGGGATACCATCATCGATGGGGGGAACAGCAATTACAAAGATACCGTTGCCCGCAGTCAGATGTTGTCAGCCAAAGGGATTGAGTTTGTGGACGTGGGCACTTCTGGCGGGGTTTGGGGGTTAACGGAAGGGTACAGCATGATGGTTGGCGGTTCAAAAGCGGCCGTTGAGCGGCTGCGGCCGGTATTGGAAACTCTGGCCCCGGCTGCTGAGCAGGGATGGGGACATGTTGGCCCAAGCGGATCCGGTCACTTTGTCAAAATGATTCACAACGGCATCGAATACGGCATGATGCAGGCGTATGCGGAAGGGTTTGAGATCATGAAAGAGAAAGGGGATTTTGATCTCGACCTGCACCAGATTTCTCAAATCTGGCGTCACGGCAGCGTGGTGCGGTCGTGGCTGTTAGATTTGATTGGCAATGCACTCGATGAGGATCAGGATTTGGCCGGTGTAGCCCCTTGGGTAAGCGATTCTGGTGAAGGGCGCTGGACCGTGTTTGAGGCGATTGATCTGGATGTTTCAGCACCGGTCATTACTTTGGCCCTGCAGTCGCGTTTGATCAGTCGGGATGATAACCCCTATCAATTTCGCCTGCTGTCCGCCATGCGCAACCAATTTGGCGGCCACGCGATCAAATCGAGTTAAGGGGTGACGATGTCTAAGGATTTATTGCCCACTACGGTGGTTATTTTTGGGGCGTCAGGTGATTTGACCTGGCGTAAATTAGGCCCCGCCTTGTTTAACGCTTTCCGCAAAAAAAGGCTGCCCGTCCCCACGGAAATCGTTGGGTTTGCCTTTGACGAATTGACCGAAGAGAGTTTTCGGCAGCGCTTGCGCGAAGGGGCGGAGCAATTCGCCGGATCATTTGATGAGCAAATCTGGAATGAATTTGCGGCTCACCTGCACTATCGTCAGGGAAATTTTAGCGAAGCACAAGATTTTGCAAGATTGAAGAGAACCCTGGAATCGTTGGAGAATGGCCTGGCCAACCGCCTGTATTATTTGGCCACCTCCCCTCACTTTTTTGCTACCATTGTGGCCCAGCTGGGCCGGTTGGGTATGGAGAAGGGCGCGGCCGGTTCCTGCAACGTGGTGATTGAAAAACCGTTTGGCACCGATTTGACTTCCGCAGAGGCGTTGAATAAAGTGGTTCAGGCGGTTTTTAAAGAATCGCAAATTTTTCGAATCGATCATTACTTAGGGAAGGAGACGGCGCAGAATATCCTCTTTTTTCGGTTTGCCAACACGATTTTTGAACCGGTTTGGAACCGCAACTATATCGATCACGTTCAAATTACCGTCGCCGAAGAGGTTGATGTGGGGCATCGTGGGGGATATTACGATAATGCCGGTGTTTTACGGGATATGTTTCAAAACCACCTGCTCCAGCTGCTGGCCTTAACGGCCATGGAACCCCCCACTTCTTTTCAGGCTGATGCGATTCGCGATGAAAAAGTAAAGCTGCTCAAGGCGGTGCGGCCGCTAGATTTAGACCACGCGGTACGCGGACAATATGAAGGTTATCGTGATCTGAAAAACATTGCCGAAGGGTCGCAGACGCCCACCTTTGCCGCTCTTAAGCTTTACATCGACAACTGGCGCTGGCGCGGCGTACCGTTTTATCTGCGATCCGGCAAGCGGTTGAACACCAAAGCCACAGAGATCTCGCTGGTTTTTGATAAACCACCTCATTTGATGTTTGATATGCCCGCCGAAGAATTAACGCCGAATGTATTATCTCTGTGCATTCAGCCAGACGAAGGCATCCATTTAAAATTTGAAACCAAAGTTCCCGACACGATGCAGGCCATGCAGGCTGTTGATCTCGATTTTCACTATCGCGACTCATTTGAGGATGTCATCTTGCCTGACGCTTACGAGCGTCTGGTGCTTGATGCCATCCAAGGAGATGCGGCATTGTTTACCCGGCGGGATGGAATACAGCGTTCCTGGGAGTTGTTGGACCCGGTGATTCGGGCCTGGGAGAATGATAAAGGGATTCCCCTTGCTTATTATGAGGGGGGCACCTGGGGACCCACAGAAGCGGATCAGCTTTTGCAAATAGACGGCCGTCGCTGGCATCACGGCTGTACGCATTAATAATCCCTGGGCGTTAACGGATGAAGTGCAGATTTAAGTGGGTCAAAGACCAAAAATTAAAAAAACAAGTTTTTATGAATGACACGAATTTCCCAGCTTAAACCAGAAAATCCTTTTAATTCGTGTCAGCCTGTTTTTAAAAATCAAGTGTGATGGACTTAAAGAAGGCCTCCCTATCATTTATAAGGAAGGCCTTCTTTTTTTTTCATCACAGCTGATGATCCACGCACCCAACCGTAATTGGGGTAAATGCATTATAATTTCACCAGGGAGAAGCACAATAAGGTAATGGTCATCAGGTACCATTGTTTCATTACAACTCGAGTATGAGAAGGTGTCAATATGCTGTCAGAAAATTCGCCGGATACAATTGATGTTCGTTCAGATGAGCGGTTAGATGAACAGAGCCTGCGCAATTACTTGGCTTCCCACGGGGATGTTTTGAACGTCGAGACCAATCAATTTGAAGTGCGCCAATTTGGTGGGGGAATGGCCAATCTCACCTATGAGCTGTATTTTCCAGATGATCAACGCCGATTTGTGCTGCGCCGGCCGCCACTAGGGCCGGTGGCTGCTTCCGCTCACGATATGGGGCGTGAGTTCAAGGTGTTATCCCGTCTGTTTCAGCGGTTTCCCCTGGCGCCCAGGGCTTTTTTATATTGTGATGACGCCGAGGTCATTGGAGCTCCATTTTTTATTATGGAGCGGCGCTTTGGCATTGTAGTCAGAAAAAAAATGCCGGCCGATTTTTTACACAAAGCGGATGCCGCCCAGCAAATGAGCCTGGCTTTGGTGGATGCGCTGGCCGATTTTCATGCGGTAGATTATCAGGCGATTGGCCTGGGTAATTTGGGAAAACCTCAGGGATTTGTTACTCGTCAAATAGAAGGTTGGATGCGCCGGTGGCGGAAAGCACGTCTGGAAAATGATCCGGCTGATTCGTCGATGCACACGGTTTATGAATGGTTGAAGGGCAACCAACCGGACGAGAAATTTTACTCTTTGGTTCACAATGATTATAAGCTGGACAACGTCATGTTTGATCGAGAGGATCCAGCCCGGATGGTGGCCATTTTTGATTGGGACATGTGTACGTTGGGAGATCCGCTTTGTGACTTGGGAGCCTTGCTCACGTACTGGACCGATGATGATGACCCACCCTATATGAAGATGTTGTCGGCAACGTTTATGCCGGTGGGCCAGGCCAGGTTTATTTCGCGTCGGGAGCTGGTTGAGCGGTATGCGCTGCGCAGCGGCCGGGATGTATCTCAAATCGCTTTTTACCACGGTTTGGGGTTGTTTCGATTGACGGTCATCATTGCCCAAATTTATATTCGCTATGTGCGCGGCCAAACCAAGGATCAGCGTTTTGCTGCTTTGGGTGAAATGATTCCATTGCTGGCCCGAGCGGCCGTTGACATTACCGGATAAATGATGGGAAAAACATGGCTACTGCATTAAAAAACATTACTATCAACGTGCTCGAGCACATCGTTAACCAATTGTTAAACTCGCCTGGGGGTCCTATAACCGGTGTATATAGGGTTAAAAGCCGGCAAAATGCGGTGTTTTTCCCATATGTGGGTGAAGAAAACAAATGTTAAAAAATACTCACGTGTCGATTTGGGAAACCCTAAAAAATCCAACGTTTTAAGATTTACTTGACAGAATATCATTGTCATCTGCCGCTCCCTCTGCTAGAATCGCTTGACCGTTGGAAGCAATATCTTGCGGTCGCTAATTAGGAGAGGCGATTCGGAAATTTGGTGACAGACCCACCGTTGCTATGGTTTCTAAAGAGGATACTGGGGAAAGCCTGCGAAACAACGGAACCTAATTGAATAGAAAATGAGATCATTGTAGTAGGATCCTTGCGCATCGGCCAGACGGTTTTTGTGCTTTATTGTTGACCCTACCTGATCGTTTTGTGAGAGGCACAATCAATTATGATGTCACCAGAATCCGCCTGGAAGGCCACCTTAGGCGAACTTGAATTGCAGATGACGAAAGCCACCTTTAACACCTGGTTAAAAGATGCCAGGCTGTTGGATTGTGAGCGTGATGATTACGTTATTGGGGTGCGTAATGATTATGCTAAAGATTGGCTTGAAAATCGCCTACACGATACCATCGGCCGTACACTTTCAGCTATTGTGGGTCAAAAGGTGGGTCTGCGTTTTGAAGTTGCGAAGGAGTCGAGAAGCAAATCCCCGATTCGATCCAATCATGTAAATCATTCGAAAACGCCAATTTTAACAGCCTCTGGGGGGAAACGGAGGTCTGAAATGAAGCAGTCTAGCCAAAATCATTTGTCTTCACCAGTACTTTATCGGGGCGACATTGATCTCAAGGATGAATACGTTTTTGGCACATTTGTTGTAGGCCCGAGCAATCGGCTGGCCCATGCCGCTGCTCTCTCTGTGGCCGAAAATCCAGGTCAAACCTACAACCCTCTTTTTATTTATGGCGGGGTTGGTTTAGGGAAAACCCATCTCCTGCACGCCATTGGGCATAAACTATATGAACTTGGGAAGGCCGTTTGCTACGTGACTTCCGAAACGTTCACCAACGACCTGATCCAGTCGATCCGCAGCCAGCAGATGGAACAATTTCGGGAGCGCTACCGCACGGTTGATGTTCTGATGATTGACGACATTCAGTTTATCGCCGGGAAAGAAAGCACCCAGGAAGAGCTGTTTCATACCTTTAATGATTTGCACAGCCGCGGAAAGCAAGTTGTGATTTCCAGCGATCGGCCGCCCAAAGCGATGGCCACGTTGCAGGAGCGGCTGCAGTCGCGCTTTGAATGGGGTCTGATGGCCGACGTTCAAATACCGGATGTGGAAACCAGGATGGCTATTCTGCGCAGCAAAGCAGAGGTGATGAACAGCCACGTTCCCAACGGGGTTATTGAAATGATCGCCCAACAGGTTCGGCAAAATATTCGCGAACTTGAAGGGGCTTTAAACAAAGTTGTGGCTTATTCACAATTAACCGGCAGCCCGATTGATGATAATTTGGCGCGTATGGCTTTGGCCGACATGGTCAACAAGGCTGATCGGGTGACCGTCGATCAGATTATCGAATGTGTGGCCACCTATTATCAAGTAAATCGCGACGCGCTAATTGGTTCCGGCCGTAGTCGAGCCATTTCATTTCCGCGCCAGATGGCAATGTATTTATCACGGACTGAAACCGATGCCTCATTCCCTCAAATTGGATCGGAACTAGGTGGCCGCGACCACACCACCGTGCTTCATGGCTATGACAAGATATCAGAACTGGTTGAAACTGACGCCTCAGTGCGACAGGATATGATGTCAATTAAATCTAAGCTTTATAATTGATGAAGAGCTGGAAAATCACAAGCCCCTTTCAAATCAGAAAGGGGCTTTTTTTTTGACATGGTTATACCCTCTGGGTTATAGTACTAAACGACTACACAAATAAATACCTACACAAACCGAGGGAACCACATGAAATCATCACGTATTTTGATTTTGGTCTTTTTAAGTGTGTTTTGGGTTGTGGTTGTGGCCGGATTATCGGCCGCCAACCAGGCCATTGATACCCCATCTATCCTAATTGACGCCGTATATTATGATGGTCAGCTTAGCAGCGAACCGGATGAGGCGATACGCCTGGTTAACTGGAGTGGTGGTCCCGTTGACCTCTCACAATGGAGCCTGAATGACTCTTTAACCGACAGCAGCCGCCTGGTATTTCCTTCTAATTTCATATTGCCGGCCGGAGAGAGGATTTGGATTGCCAAAGACGAGATAGCATTTCGCACGTCGTTTGGATATTCGCCAACGCTGTCGGCGGCCGATATGTCGGGATCGTGGATCGGTCTGGCAAATAGCGGGGACGAAGTGGTGCTGAGCGATGACCAGGATCAATTGATTGATCTGGTTCTATATGAAAATAGCGCGGCCGGTGCGACCACATCAGCGTGGGTTGGTGAACCGCTTCAGCCCTATAAAATACACAGCGGGACAGCCGTTGAGGGGCAAATTTTGTATCGCAAACCTGATCCTCTTAGCGGGCTGCCGCTTATGGACAGCAATTCGGCGGCTGATTGGGCTCAGGATCCTCAAGATCCAATTTGGGGAAGAAAAGTGCTTTATCCCGGCTGGAATTTGGAAATGTATCGTCTCCCCACATCAATCACCACCACGGCCGCGCTAACCCTGGCCGTTGCCCCTGATCATAGTTTTGAATTTTTGGCTGCTCAAATAGATCAGGCACAACAAGAAATTCTCATTGAGTCCCATACATTTGATAATGCTGCCCTGGCGGATCGTTTGGCGCAGGCTGCTGCGCGCGGAGTTGATGTAACCTTGCTGCTGGAAGGGGGTCCTCCTGGCGGTGTGAGCAATCAGGCGAAGGCCAACTGTGAATCTCTTGCTGCTGCCGGAGGGGAATGTTGGTTGATGCGCAGTGATTCAGATGCAGATGTATCGGATCGCTATGATTATATCCACAGTAAGTTCATGATTTTTGATCAAAAAACAGTGATTATCAGCAGCGAAAATTTAAGCCCAAACAGTATGCCGCCCGATCCAAAAAGCGACGGCACGTGGGGGAGGCGGGGAACTCTGATCGCTGTTACCGCTCCGGAAATTGTCAATTATTTCTCGACGCTCTGGCAGATGGATTTTGCCCCTGAGCAATTTGGTGACGTTCAACCCATCGACGTTTTGGGTGGCCCGCCGCCTGGATTTAATCCCCCGCCGGCTTCCAATCCGATTACTTATACGGTTCAACATCCATCACCTGTGCACTTCAACGGAACGTTTGGATTTGAGATTATTCAAGCACCTGAAAATGCTTTGGTGCCTGATCTGGGCATTTTGGGGCGTATTAGAGCAGCCGAGGCGGGAGATGTGATCTTGACCCAGCAGCTGGTTGAACGGCCGGTGTGGCGGGAAAATGACCCCTATGGCGGCAACCCACGCTTGTTGGAATTAGTCGAGGCTGCGCGTCGAGGGGCTGAAGTTTGGATGATGCTGGACAATTTCTTTGATAAATCTTCAAAGCCTTTGAGCAATCATGCGACCTGTATTTACGTCAATCAACTAGCCTTAAAAGAGGGGCTTGAACTGCACTGCCAGCTACAAAATCCGGCTGGTTTGGGGATACACAATAAAATGATGCTTTTTCATATTGATGGTATCGGTTACAGTCACATCGGGTCGATTAACGGAAGTGAACAATCGTTTAAAGGCAATCGCGAGGTGGGAATTACAATCCAATCTGATGATGTTTATGCGGCGTTGGCCAAGGTTTTTTGGGGTGACTGGCGCTTTGTCAACTATCTCCCGCTTACTTTTCACAGCTATATCGGGCCGGCCGACCATCTTTTGATCAGTGAAGTTTACCCAGATCCTTATGGGGCGCTTGATGCGGCCGAGTTTGTCGAGCTGGTCAACCCCACCGGGTTTTCAATTGATCTGTCGGGGTACAGCGTGAGTGATGCGCTGACTCCTGAAGAATTTGCCGATTTACGCCGTTTTCCAGAAGGAGTCACTGTACCTCCCGGTGGGGTTATTGTGATTGCTCAGCAGGCCACCGCTTTTTTTGACTCTTTTAAATTTGAACCCCACTTTGAAATTCTGAATTCATCGGATCAAGTGCCAGATTTGCTGGATGATCCAGGATGGGGAGATCCCAACCAATTTTTCCGTCTGGGAAATCAAGGGGACGTTGTGCTGCTTAGGGATTCCGAGGATCGGGTTATAGATGTTGTGGGATATGGGAGCGGGGTTTTCGAGGAGCGATCGAGTTGCGAGCTGGTTCCTACCGGGCAAAGTTTACGCCGCCGGCCGTTTTGGCGAGACACTGCACAGTGCCTAAATGATTTTGAGATTTGGCCCGCGCCTGATCCAGGAATGTTGCCGGCAGATCAATAAGGGCAAGCATTTGAAATAAAAAAAGCCTGGATTTCCAGGCTTTTTAAAACAATGAACTTGCCTTAATCACCGAACAGATCAACCCCTGATGCTTCATCCTCAGCTGGTGCATCAGTTGGTGTAGAACCGGCACGAGTGCTGATCATTCCTTCATAAATGATGGATGGTGCTTCGTAGATGATCTCTTCTAGTGGTTTGTGTGTTTGTTCCGTTTTCGGATCAATTAGCTGCATGGATAAATCCCTCACCTTATGCATTGGTTTCGACCATTTTGACTTATTATGAAAGATGGACCTTACAAAGTCAATTTCAGGAGCAGGTTATACGTCCTATTAGTACTAATTTACCAGGAAATAACCGTGAATGTTTTCCAATTTAACGCTCAGGTGTTTACCGATTTACAAAATTCGCATCCCGTGATAATTTAACGAGGAAATCAATAAAAAAGGCCAACTTCGAAAGAGTTGACCTTTTTAACGGAATTTAAGAAGAACGGCTAAATGTCACAATTTCCGGCCATGCAGGCCAGTTCTTGAGCGGCCGTGGTTAAATCTTCTTCCTCATATCGATAAATTTTTGAAAAATCGATGATGGGGAACTCTGAAGCCAGCCGCTCGTATTCTTCATGCGAAATTTCGACATAGGGCATCTGATCGTATTGGGCATCAAATGCCGGCAGAAACGCCATGCCGCCGATGATATCTTGATGTTCCCAAACCCAGCGGATGAGGTCAATCACCTCATTTGGGCGATAGGTAATCGTCACGCTGGGGTTGTGCTCGGTGTAATTTATCTTGTTCTGCAGCCAGAATTCACACTGCTGTAAAGCGGTGCGATCATTGCGGGTAACTGCGCTTTCTGGTGCTTTCACCGGGAAATGGGCAACCCAAGTGTTGGCGTTTTCTTTTGTTTGACCATTTTCGGGGTCCAAGGGAACACCGGCATCCTTCAAAACATTTAATACCGGTGTATGGGACCCAACGCGCACGTTGCGAATGTAGTAGGGAGCCCAGCGGGCGTGCAGTCCGGAAGCGCTGTTGAGCAGTTGTGATGAGTTGCCGGACGGCTTGACGCACGTGACGGAAACGGATTGGTTGATGCCCAATTTTTCAGCGTAAAGGCGATTGGTTTCAACGGCTACTTCCTGCAGGCGACGCTGCACATCCGGATCCTGAGCGACCGGGCTATCCATCTGCCCGTTGAGGTCAACCCCTAACAAACGTTCTTCGCGGCAGTTATCGACCCACTGCTGTCGCAAACCGGGAAAGTGTGTAGCCATTGATTGCAGCGTGCCGAGAATCGCCGCCAACTCAACTTTTTCATATAGGGTTTCGTATGTGTCATCTTGGCGAGCTACGGCGCTGGTTAAATTGCAAAATTGGAACGGCCGGAGGATGATTTCGCCGCACGGATTGGTGCCAAAATCTCTTCTCTGACGCCGTTCCGGCCGATTGTTCACCGCTGCCCGCCGGTTAAAGATACCGGGTTCACCGCGGCCGGATTCAACCATATCAAGTACAAATCGCGCTATTTCCTGCTGCGACAGCTCGCGATCTGGCCAGACCGCAGAGTTGTTGGCGTTCCAACGCTGGCTGTTCAGCTGCCAGAAATCCCCATCTTTGCAGTGGCGCATTTCCAAATCGTCATAATCAAACAGCGAAATCATGGCCGTACGCCGCACCCCACCGGACACGGCGGCACCTCCAACGGCACACATGATGTCGTGGGCATCGATAGCGTGCATAAATCCACCCTGACGGGCCAGGATGCGCTCGCGGGCAAACGCCAGCATATGGCGCAGGGGTTCTGGCCCGGATGCGCGCCCCCCTTTAATTTTTAGCGGTTGACCGGCCGGGCGAACCAGCGAGTAATCAAATTCAACATCCTCACCTTCAAACCAGGTTGCCAGCCCGTGTCGCAGGGCGTCTGCCCACCCTTCAGAGGTGTCGGCCACCACGTGAACCGGCCGTTTGATACCGGTCTGACGCTGAATACGGGGTAATTTTTCGACATATTGACGCTCAACCGAAAAGCCAACCCCACATCCGCTCATGGAGATAATTAGCGCCTCCACGAATGAGGCGATGCTGTCGACCGGCAGGTAAGAGCAATTGTAGATAGCCACGTTGTTGCGACGCGCGGCCGGTCCGGCCATGGCCAGGAGGCGCATGGACGGCATCACCTTCATTTCGAGTATCCCTCGTTTAAGCCGCTCATACACTTCATCATCGAGTTGATCATCAGACAGCTCTCGCAAGAAGTTAACCGCGCGGGTTACGGTTTCGACCCAGGTTTCACGCCGGCCGAGGTCGTAGTTGAAGCGGGAATATTTGTCGTAAAATTGGAATTTTTGCAGTTGGGTAGGGAAGTATTGATCAGAAACCTCAAATGCCTCTTTGACTTCGGGTGGAATCGGCCGCCGCTCGCGCAATTTTGCATGTTCAGCTCGATAAAGAATATACGCTTTGGCCGCTTCATATTCACCGGCCGCCTGCAAGACCATTTCCACGATGTCCTGCACTCCTTCAACGGAGGGGAGATCGTATTTTGCGGCAACAACATTAATTGCCTGACGGGACAGCAAATTCACCGGTGTCTTGGGTTGACGATTGATGCTGGCAAAACATTTGCGAATCGCATTTTCAATCAGTTTGTCGTCAAATTCAACGATTCGGCCGTCCCTTTTTACGATTTTTGTCGGTATTTTGACGGGAATAAACTCATTGTGACCGTTTATCGTTGCAGCATCTTGAGATTTAAGCATGTTTCCTCCTAATGGCTTGAATGTAATGATGGATGGTTGAGTGTGATCAAAATAAATACATACAGGTTTGAGGTGGTTTTCAGGCAGGCAAAAAAACACCCTCTACCCTGATGGTTACATGGTTGTCAGGCTGATTTTTTATCTTTCATGTCGAGAAGGCGGTTAATTTCGTCCCTTACCGATTCTAGATCATCGAGCCTTAAATAGACGGTCGCAAAACGAATATAGGCAACCTGATCGAGTTCACGCAGCTTGCGCATCACCTGATCGCCAACATAGCGACTGGAGACCTCAGCTTTTCCCAGTTTTTGTAAATCTGACTCCACTTCATTGACAATGCGTTCGATATCAGCAGCGGCAACCGGCCGCTTTTCGCAAGCCAGGCGAATGCCGGCCGATAATTTTTCGTGGCTGAACTCTTCGCGTATACCCCCACGCTTGACGATCAACGGGGTCGCCAAAATTGCTCGCTCCAGGGTGCTAAAACGCTGGTTACATTTTTGGCAAACCCGGCGCCGACGAATCGCGCCGCGAGTGTCGTGTGCGGTGTCTATGACGCGGGTGCGCTCATGGGCGCAGTAGGGGCATTTCATGACGTTTCTTGTTTCTCACTTACATATGTGCTTCCAGGCTTGTTTGGGCCATTTTGCGCCATATGTGGGGGTCTTGTGCAACTGACCACCTATATCTGGGGGATGCGACCGGGGCATTATAGCATGCTCATATGGTGTAGACAAGAGCAATTGCTTACAAATTCACGCTATTTTTCTTAAAAAATTAAGTGACATAAAATCACGTATTTTTCAGAGAAATCTTAAATAAAAGCATGTCATAGAGGGGTTAATAAGGGACTGATTTTCCTTCAAAATCCCCATTAGTACTTTTGGACTATTGAAATAATATTGATCTCTTTAATCCGCTAAAAAATGGCTAATTTGATCGATGATTGGGAAAAAAAAGAGGCTGTCGAAATACAGCCTCTTTTTTCGAGTCGAACGTCAGTTAATTTAAAGCACCATAGGGCCGGTGATTATTTCCGCTTGCGCAAAAATGCCGGGATGTCGAGATTATTTTCTTTAAATTGACCGGACGGCCGATCTGACTCTCGACGCGGTGTTTCCGCAGGCGGAGGCGGGCTGGAAGCGGATGACGACGGTGCGGCTGCTTCCGCAGGACGGCGCGAGGTGCGCATCGGCCGGGTGAACTGCCGGTGATTGGCCGCACTGCTGGTGTCAAACCCGGTGGCAATGACGGTGATCCGCAGCTCATCAGCCATTGACTCATCAATGACCGCCCCAAAGATCAGGTTGACTTCCGGATGGGCGGTTTCGCGAATCATTGAGGCCGCCTGATTAATTTCGTAGAGGCTTAGGTCAGCGCCACCGGTGACGTTGAACAATATGCCCCGGGCCCCATCAATCGTGACGTCCAGAAGGGGACTGGCTAGCGCCTGTTCGGCCGCCAGACGCGCCCGGTCTTCACCCTTACCGTGTCCCACCGCCATTAAAGCGGCACCACCCATCGACATGATCGATTTTACATCGGCAAAGTCGAGGTTGATTAGCCCCGGAACGGTGATCAATTCACTGATTCCCTGAATACCCTGGCGCAGCACATCATCTGCCAATTTAAATGAATCGAGCAGCGACATGCGCTTATCGGTTTGTTCCAGCAGCCGGTCATTCGGAATGACGATCAAGGTGTCCACATGTTCCTTGAGCTCCTCGATACCGGCCATCGCCACCTGAGCCCGTTTGTTTCCTTCAAAAGAAAACGGCCGCGTCACCACTCCGATCGTCAGGGCGCCCTGCGAGCGGGCCGCCTGGGCCACCACCGGGCTGGCCCCGGTACCGGTCCCGCCGCCCATGCCGGCGGTAATAAAGACCATGTCAGAACCGACCAGCGATCCTTCGATCATTTCTGATGATTCTTCCGCTGCCTGCAGGCCAAAGGTTGGATTGCCGCCGGCACCCAACCCGCGACGGGTTCGTTCGCCAATATTGAGCCGCACGTTGGCGTTGCTGCGGACCAGCGCCTGGCTGTCGGTATTAATGGCCACAAACTCAACACCAGTAATCCCGGCATCGATCATGCGATCAACCGCATTGTTGCCGCCACCACCAACCCCGACGACGCGTATGACCGCCTGGGTGTCATCCGGATTGGCCAAAAACTCCTCCGGTTGGGTGCCATATGATGAATCTTCAATGTGACGGGATCTTCCCCGGCTTCGATTTGGATTGTTGTAATTACTCATGGCTTTACTTGCCTCCTATGGCCTGACGTCGACGTGAGGACCATCCTAAACGTGTTTATTGTTCCTTTCTCTCAGAGCAGCTGCTCTACTCGACTACTCCACATGGTAATGGGCCATGCCCCGTTTAACTATCCGGCAGCAAGGAGCGGAAAAATCCGCTCAGACGACGTTTAAGTTCGCCGCGTCGTTCACTCGGCCGGTAAATTTGATGCTCGGACATCGCCCAACGCAGCAGCCCGATGCTCGTGGCGTAGCCCGGCGTATTAATGTTGTCAACCAGCCCCTGCAAATTGCGGGGGAGGGCGATTCTAGCCGGTACGCCCAATACTTTGGTGGCAATATCTGCCATGCCTCGCAGTTGGGAACTGCCACCGGTGATGACGATCCCGGCGGGCAGCAATCCGCTGAAGTTAGAATCTTTGATCGCCTGCAGAATCATCTGGAAAATTTCCTCAACCCGAGCTTCCACAACTTGGGCCAGATCGCGGTGCCCAACGTGGATTTTTTCACCGCCAAACGGCTCCACAGAAAATGTGGTGGAGGCCGGGATTTGATCCGGCCGGCAATCGCCATACTTTAACTTGATTTCTTCGCCAACCTCAAAGGGGACCCGCAGCCCGATGGCGATATCGTTGGCAACATGGTACCCGCCAATCGGCAGGGTTTTGGTGAACCAGGGTGCGCCTTCGCTGTAGAGGGCCAGATCGGTCGTACCGCCACCCAAATCGGCCACGATGACCCCCATTTCTTTTTCCGCTTCTGTTAATACCGCCTCTCCGGAAGCGAGGCCGTTGAGGACCAGCTCTTCAATTTGTAAACCCACTTCATCCGCACACTTGGTCAGGTTTTGAATGGCCGGCGTCGCGGCCGTAACGATATGAGCATCAACTTCCAGGCGAAATCCGTGCATACCGATGGGGCTTTTTACCCCTTCCTGGCTGTCAATCGAGAAACTTCGCGGCAGCAGATGCATAATTTGCCGATTGTGGGGCACGGGAATCGCCTGGGCGGCATCCAGCGCGCGGGTGACGTCATCGGCCGTCACCCCGTCATTTTTGTTGCCAACCGCCACCGCCCCCTGGTTATTTTGAGAGGCGATGTGCTCACCGGAAATCCCTACAATAGCCCGGGAAAGCTTGTATCCGGAGGTGTGTTCCGCCTTTTCGACGGCCCGCGCAATGGCAAAGGCCGCCTCATTGACGTTGACCACCATCCCTTTGCGAATGCCGCGAGCCGGCTCGAGACCCATCCCAATAATTTTGAGATCCGCCCCGACAACCTCACCCACCAGAGCGCAAATTTTTGTTGACCCGATATCTAATCCAAATACGACGCCTTCCATAAGCATTTACTCTTTCGGCCGCATTAACGAGCGACCCTGAAATACGGTTTATCCTTGTCGCCTACACTCACATATGCCGGCGTGATTTCCCTGTTTTGTAAATCAGCCATCATGGCCCGATAAATAGCCAGCTTTTGAGCCATATCGGAACCGGTACCCATATGAACCGGCCAGCCGCGTGAATCTTCAAACGTCAGCCCGTGGCTGGGATCATACAAAATTTCATTGAGCGTCGTTCCATTTGGCTGTAGGTTTTGCAGCAGAAACGCACCAACGAGCAGATCTTCCGGAATTGAACCGGCAGTATAGGTAACTTTTAATTCTTCAGCATCAAGATCCTCGTCATCGGCGTCGGAATCTGGCTCGATCGCCTGCACGCCGAGCAAGCCGATGGTATTTGCCGCCTGAATCTTTAACAATCCACCCGAATCTCCGCGGGCCGGCAAAATTTCGAGGTCTTGATTGATCCAAAACGATTGTTCTGGCGTTTCCCAGATAGCAATCGGCGTATCTTCTTCAATGGCAATGCTAATTTGATTGGGCCAGCGTAAATCGACAGAAGCCGACATGATGCCGGGTATTTCGGCGATTTGATCCGCCGCTAAATTTGGATCGGCCGCGAAAATATGTTGGCCGGCTAAGCCGCTGACGGTGATTATCTCTTGAGGATCAATCGAAACCGCCCCTTCAACCGGAATATACCGCAGATAAAAATCTGTTCGCGTCCCCACAAGGTTCAACACATAAAAAACCGCCACCAAAATGCCGAGGCTAATCCAGCGCGCTGAGGTCAAGACAGAGAGAATCGCCCCCACGCGAATGGTAAACGGCATGCGGTTCCGCCGCCGGCGTCGAGCGGCCGTGCGGGGCAGACTCATCGAAGGGGATATCGATGGCGAGCCCGACCGGCGCAGACGGGGCTGTTTCTTGAGCGGCCGTTGATTCTTTTGTGGTGTGCGACGGCTTGATCGCCGCCGCTGGCGATTATTTTCACTCATAAAAGATTATGCGGTCTGAAATGCACCGGTAAAATCAGTGCTCACTGATTGGCGCTGCTCGTGCCGTTTCAAGGCCAGGGCAATCAATTCATCCAGAAGTTCTGAATAAGGTAATCCGCTGGCTTCCCATAATTTGGGATACATTGAAATATTGGTAAAACCGGGCATGGTATTGATTTCGTTGATATATAGCGCGCTGGTTTGGCGGTCGAGAAGAAAATCAACCCGGCCGAGCCCGGCACAATCGATCGCCTGAAACGCCTCAACGGCCATTTCCCGCACCTGCCGAGTTAACCCTTCATTGAGTGGTGCCGGGATCAGCAGTTCAGAATCATCAGTAATATATTTGGCTTCGTAATCGTAAAATTCTCGCTTTGGCCGAATTTCTCCAACCACACTGGCTTTGGGGAACTCATTGCCCAATACCGCTACTTCCAATTCGCGAGCGTCGATGCCCTGTTCCACAACGATTCGCCGATCATAGGCAGCAGCCGCCAGCAGCCCTGCCTCTAGCTGGGATCGCGTTTCGCAGCGGGCGATTCCCACGCTCGATCCCAGGTTGGCCGGCTTGGTAAAGACCGGATACGAGAGGGCCTTTTCAATCTCCTGAACCGCCCTGGCCATATCGGCCGTGACGGTTTGGGCATGGATTAACTTCCAAGGCAAGATGGGAATTTGATGGGCGGTCATGACGTGTTTAAATATCGCCTTGTCCATCCCCACTGCGGACCCAACCACCCCAGCCCCCACATACGGGACGTTGGCCAACTCGAGCAATCCTTGGACGGTTCCATCTTCCCCATACGTTCCGTGAAGCACCGGGATAATCACATCGAGGGCGAACCCATTTTGCGGGGTTTCCGCGTTGATGATTTGCTGTTCGCCTGGGGTAGGAGGGAGCATGACAACCTGATTTTCCCGGGAGTCAACCGCCGGATCGGTGGAGGTGGGTCCGGCCGACAAAGCGGCCATCGGATTACCGGCCAGCCAGCGGCCGCTTTTGGTAATCCCCAAGGGAATCACTTCATATTTACTTTGATCCAGGGCGCTCATCACCGAGCGGGCGGAGCGCAGTGAAACTTCGTGTTCACCGGACCGGCCGCCGAAGATCACCCCGACGCGTAATTTAGGCGCAGCTGTCATACTTAACTTTCAAAATCCCAGGTGCCAACCAACTCAACTTCAAGATCCATTTCCACCCCAAAACGATCGCGCACGACGTGCCAGGCTTCAGCAACAAGGGCGCGAATTTCTTCGGCGGTGGCTTGACCGTGATTAATAAAGAAGTTGGCGTGTTTTTCAGAAATTTCGGCATCGCCAAAACGAAGCCCTTTTAAACCGGCCGCTTCGATCAGATAGCCGGCGTAATAATTTTCCGGATTTTTAAACATCGAACCGGTTGATGCCCCGCCGGGCTGCGACTGCTTTCTTTTGGCGGTGAAGGCATCGGCCCGGGCGGTGAGAACCTGCGTTTGTTCCAGGTCAAAGCGCAGTTCGGCCGTCAGCACAACCCGTCGCGGGCGGTGTTTCCCCTGTTCGCGTTTTAGAATGCTGTCGCGATAGCCATAATTGAGTTCTTCAACCGTCATGGTGCGCTTCCCTCGGCCGGGTTCCCAGATGGTAATGGCCACCAGATTGTCGCTCATATCGCTGCCGTGAGCGCCGCTGTTGCCCACGACCGCCCCACCAACAGTACCGGGAACGCCAATCGCCCATTCAAGCCCTCCCAACCCTTTGGAGATACATTGGCGGGCCATCGAGGATAAATTTGCGCCAGATTCGGCCGTACAGACGATGCTCGCTCCGGCGTGACGAAATTGGACTTTGCGGGCGCGATTTAAGATCACCAACCCATCGACCCCTTGATCGGCCACCAGGATATTGGAGCCGCCGCCCAAAATAAAGTAGCGGGTCCCGGTTTCGTAGGCCAGCGTCACGGCGGCCTCGAGCTCTTCGGCCGAATGGACGGTCAGGAGCATATTTGCCGGACCACCCACACGGGCGGAGGTATATTTAGCCAGCGGGACGTTGCGCTGAAACTGCGGACCAAAGCGGTCGATAAAGCGAGCATCCACGTCGTGGTAATAACCCAGGTCAAGCGTCATGTGCGATTTTCCTTTTTTTGATCTTTTTTGTCGGCCTTTTTATCTTTTAACTTTTCGACCAGGCGCCGAACCTGATCGGCCGTGGCGTCAACCTGCACCGGTTGTTGATCGTTTGGTTTAGGGGCGGGTTTCTTCTCTTCACTCATGAGATTCTCCTTGTTGACAGTTGGGTCGCTGACGCCTAAAAGTTCATTTTCTCGCTAAACGGTTTCTTTTTCAAGCTCAAGGTAGTCGAGCAGGCGATCACCAATTATGGTGGCATCACCGGCATTCATGGTGATGATAATATCACCACTTCTCATCTGATTCTGTAAAAGGGTGACGGCCGCATCGATATCCTGCGCATAGCAAGCGTGGTCGTGGTTGATTGCCTGAGCAACGTCTGCAGCCACTACGCCAAGCGTTTCTTTTTCTCGACTGCGATAAATATCAAGCACCACCACCCGATCCGCCTGCCCAAAACTGTGCTTAAACGCTTCCAGAAACAGCCTGGTCCGGCTAAAGGTGTGGGGTTGCCACACCGCCCAGATACGCCGCCGTGGATACCGGCCGCGGGCCGCCTCGAGGGTCGCTTGAATTTCTGTTGGATGATGGGCGTAATCATCAATGATTGTGATCCCTCTGATGGAGCCTTTGATTTCAAAGCGCCTGCCCATGCCGCTAAAAGAGTGCAGCGCGGCGGCGATTGTCGAAAAATTTACACCTTCAAAAAGAGCGGTGGCGGTGGCGGCCAGGGCGTTTTGAACGTTGTGTCGACCCGGCACCTGAAGCTCAATTACTCCTAGCGTTTCGCCATCCAGCTCTACCTCAAAATTATTGCCCCCGGCGACGTTTGCACGCACGTTTTTTCCGCGTAGCAGGTGACCGTTTCCATAAGAATCATACGACTCGTTCAGCGTATAAGCAACAGTCGTTATATGAGGGCCGGCGAGCTGTAGAATTTGCGCTGCGCCACGATCATCCACGCAGGTAATTAGGCGGCCGTTTGCCGGGAGCTGCTCCACAAATGCCCGATAGGCGGCGTGGTATGAGGCCGCGGTCGGGTAAATGTCCGGATGATCGTGTTCGACATTGGTGACGACGCCAATTTTCGGTTTCAAACCTAAAAACATGCGGTCGTACTCATCCGCTTCGATTACAAAATGTCGACCGGCTCCGGCGTGACCGTTCCCCTGCAATAGGGGAAGCGTACCCCCGATAATCACCGTTGGGTCTAGCTCAGCTTTTAGCAAAATGTGGGCAATCATGCCGGTCGTCGTTGTTTTTCCATGGGTTCCGGTGACGGCGATTCCCGTCTGATCGGTCATCAAG
>JAAUYD010054213.1_pt1 | contig 23880 bp, 18 predicted proteins | sample 7278101 | NCBI WGS metagenome assembly JAAUYD01 (sample SAMN14350128, study PRJNA611818) | marine sediment metagenome | isolation source: surface marine sediment (0.6m) | place: French Polynesia: Moorea | collected 2018-08
GTGCAGTAGTGCCTGAACTTGTGATGTATCACGCCGAGTATCTGGTTGATGAAGCGCGATCTCGGCGTTTCGCAGGAGTCCCAATAATTCGTTCATAGACGTACGCTACGTATTCTTGACCGGCGGCTTCGCGTAGTTATGATTCATCCTACCTCAAATCACCTGGGCGATATCTTCAGGTCCGGAGCGCTCACGCGAGCAAGCATGGGCCGGTAGAGAACTGGCGTGGTATCAGACGAGTTCCTTTTCCAGCAATACCAGCAAACGACTCCAGGCGCGCTCGGCCTGGGCTTCGTTATAGACCTCACCATCCGGAGGGCACCAGCCGTGCATTGCACCTTCGTAGACTTCGATCTCCGCGCTAACGCCTGCATCTGAAAATGCCTTCCGAAGCCGGGGCTCCTCCTCGGGATAACGTTTGTGATCGTTCTCTGCAATGGCGACCAGGAAGCCGGCCTTGATCCGGGGCACCAGCAGGTGCGGGCTTTCCGGCTTGTCGGTTGCGAGCCCGCCACCATGAAACGAGGCGCCGGCACCGATGCGATCCGGCATCGCCGCCGCCAGTCGAAACGTGTAGGAACCCGTCATGCAGTAACCGGTGGTTCCGATCTTCTTCGAGCTGTCGACCGCTTTCTGTGCATCGAGGAATTTCACATAGGCTTTGCCGTCGGTGACACACGTCTCCGGCGACAGGCTTCTTGCATGGGGCATCAGGAGCTCTCGTATCGCCGGGTCACGGAACGATCCGCCGTCCGGCAGGATCGCGCCCTTGTGGGTTCGATAGTAAGGATTAACGACGAGGACGGAATAGCCCGACTCCGCCAGCCGCTTACCCATGGCGCGAAACGCATTGCGTATGCTCTTGATGTCCGGCCAGACGATGACGGCCGGGTGTTTGCCGGAAGACGGATGCACGAAATAGGCGTCGGCCATTCCGTCCGGTGTTTCGACCGTGACGTCCTGCTCGGTGACATCCACGGCACCCGCTACGGCCGGCAGCAGCGTCGTCGCCGCTACTGCGGCGCCTCTCTTGGTGAATTCCCGCCTCGTAATCGAGTTGCGACGCAGGAAGTCTTCTTCGTCTTTGTTGGTGAACTCATCGCACATGGTAGCTGCTAGCCTCTTTGGGGTGTTTCATGGCGCTTCTGCCTCATTTGCGGAAGAAGGCAACGGGACGCCAGTATCTCATCGTTTGACCGCAAGACAGCGATCGAGTTGCGCGAATGCCTCGTCCTCGGTCCGACCTGCCGTGTCGATAATCAGCCGCTCTTCGGTCCAGGCCTCGTATTCACGAGCTTCGACATCGGCCCAGGTCGGCAGGTACAGGTCAACGATGTCAGAGGTCCTGCTCTCTATGCGGGCCTTGTGCTCTTGCCGGTCGGAACACACGACCTCGATATTGACGCAGCGTGAGCCTGCGTCAGCGGCAACGGCCTCCCACTCGCGGCGCGTCAGTGCAATCGTATTGCAGGAATCAGCGACGACGCTGACGTCGTTCAAGAGATTGTCAGCGGCTATCCGGTAACTGAGCCGATAGCCTTCACCCTCAGCATCGAAATCACAGAGATCGCGGAGCGCCTGCTCCACCGTATCGATACGGATGAAGCAGGCATTCACCGACGCCGCCAGTCGCTTTGCCAGTGTCGTCTTGCCCACGCCGGGCAGACCAGAAAACGCGTATAGCGTAGCGGGCGTCGTCTTGCTCACCGCTGGATTCTGCCCTTATGCATCAGCGGCCTGGCGAGACGTTCAAGGCTTGCGGAACAGGAACGTGAATCGATCCGTGTTGCCGCTGACCGAGCGACGGCCGACTTCGTACTCAAGCTCGTCGTCGGCACGGTAGTGGAGATCGGAGTAGTCGACGAACTCAAAACCGGCCTCGAGCGCTTCCTTGATGACGAGCACCGGGTCGATACGGCGACGGTTCTCATAGTTGGCCGGCTCCATGTGGCGCATCGTGTGATCGACGACGCCGTACAGGCCACCGGATTTCAGAGACTTGAACACCGCATCGTTCAGAATCTTGCGTGCTTCGGGGTCGAAGTTGTGAACGTTGCGGAACGTGAGCACCATGTCCAGATCGGACAGGCCGAAATCGAAGTCGTCGAGCGAGTAGAAGCGGGCGCCCTCCTCCCGACGCAGGTTCGCCGAGGTTTCGACAAGCTCAACGTCTTCGAAGCCCGGTTCGGTCAGCACACCCTCGCTGACGCGGCGGGTGCCGATCGACACGTACAGTTGGCCGTTCTCCGCAAGCACGGGCGCGAGTACGCGCGTATACCAGCCGCCGCCGGGGATCAGTTCGAGTACCCGCATATCGTCCTCGAGGCCGAAGAACTTCAGCGTCTCGAGCGGCCGACGGTTCCGGTCACGGACGCGGTCTGCTTCCGGTCGCGCTTCGGCGGCCAGTGCCGCCTCGACCTTGGCATCGATGTCACCCGCGACGGCGACAGATGTAGCCAGTCCGGAAATCATGGCCACGGTAATTGCGATCAAAGTCCTCAAGGTTCTTCTCCTCAGATTGGGGTGGCTGCGTTTTATCACATCGGGACCGCAGGAATGGCAACAAAGTGTAAGTACAGAGGGCGCAACTTACGCCGTCATCGACTAATCGGCGGTCTTCGTTAGCCAGGCCGGATGTGCGTACTCGACGATCTCGACGACATCGCCGACCCGCGCAACGCCGGCAAGCTCTACAACACCCAGCAGGCCGCGACTGAGTTTGGCCGCTTTTGCGAAGGCGGTCGGCATCAGCTCACTGCCGTCAGCTTTTCGGTAGCGCTGTTTGAGCAGCTCACCCTTGCTTAAGCACGGCGCGCAAAACTCTTCGACAAGCAGTTCGAGACCCGACGGAAATTTGAGCATCGAGCCTTTCGGCAGCTTTGACAGATCGGGGGCGCCCTCGAGACAGAGGTTGGCGGTGATGTCGCTGGGAGAAAGTCGAGACGCCAGGCCCATGTCCGATGAGATTTGCTCCAGCTCCTCGACCGAGATGGCGGACCACATGCGCTCGTTGCGCCGCATCGTGCCTTTCGGCTGTTTATCGTTGCCGCCTGCTGCGCGAAGATGACCTCGATGTCGATCGCCGACGATGCCGTCGACCTCGAATTGAAGCTCATCAACACTGCCCCGCTCCGGGTCCAACTTCGAATACGCATGCAGTTCGACAACGGTAATCAATGCCACACTCCTCTCTAGTACGGTTCGGGCGGCGTCAATCGACGACGATCCGGCGCCCAGAAGGGTCCTTCGACCACGGTCGCTCGCGCCATCTTGCGCTGCCAGTGCATCTCGCGCTGGTAGTAGATCTCGACCCACAGCGTTGTGCCCGGCCGTCCGTGCGGCTGTCGAACCGTGCCGAGCGCGACGTTCTTCTTGCACACGGGCGACCACGCCGCACTGGTCACGAAACCGATGTCGGATCGACTGCGTGACTCGCGGGGAAAGACATAGGCATTGTGCGCCGGCTTGTTGCCCTCGATGTCGAGTCGCACGAGTCGCCAGGTTGATCCCCGGCGCTGCTCTTCGGCGAGCGCACGGCGGCCGTTGAAGTTTGGTTTCGTGAAATCCACGAGCCAGTCGAGGCCCAGCTCGAAAGGCGATCGGCTGCGCCCGGTCCTGACCGTCTCGTCGGCCGGCAGGAACTCGAGACCCGGTGCGAGATAACCCGCTTCTATCCTCGACAATTCGAGCGCGTCCGTGCCGATCGCTCGGATGCCGGTCAGCTCCCCGGCCTCGAAGATGCGGTCCCAGATAACGCCGGCATCGTCGGGAGACATCCACAGCTCGTACCCGAGGTCTCCGGTGAAACCCGTACGCGACACCATGACCGGCCTGCCGCCCAGTTCCATATGCACCAGGCCGAAGGGCTTCAGCGACTCGAGACCCTCGAACCCGGCGCGCGTCAGCACGCTCCACGAGGTCGGGCCCTGCACGGCAAGGGCGGCGACGTCGGCCGTCTCGTCGTCGATCTCGACGTCAAAACCGATCGCTGCGTCTGCAAACCAGGCCGCGTGCCGACCGGCGGCGCAGACGCGATAGTCGCCCTCGTCCAGGTGGAAGATGGTTCCGTCGTCGATGACCTTGCCGTCGTTGTCGCACCAGACGCTGTAGCCGACTCGGCCGGGCCCAAGCACCGACACGTTTCGCGTGACCAGTCGGTTGAGGTAGGCGCCTGCATCGGGCCCGGTGATCCGGTATTTGTTCATCGGCGACAGGTCGAACACGGCCGTCGCGTTGCGTATGGCGAAATACTCGAGATCCGCGCAGTAGGGTGAATTGCAGACGGTGTAGCCGTTCCACGTATGCCATTCATTCAGCGTGTCGATGGCCTTGAAGCGACCGTAGAAAGGCGTCTCGAGTCGACCCTGGTGAACTTCGGTCATCGCGAACGCTCCCTTTCCAGTATCACCTGCGCGGCGTTGTAGCCGGGTGCACCGGTAACGCCCCCGCCCGGATGCGTGCCGGCACCGCACAGGTAGAGACCGTCAAGCGGCATGCGGTACTGGGCCGCCCCGGCGACCGGGCGGACGAACATGAATTGATCGAGCCCGAGTTCCCCGTGGTGCCAGTGCCCGCCCGACATGCCGAACTCGGCTTCGAGGTCCACCGGGGTCAGGAGCTCGGAATGGAGAACCAGGTCACGCAGGCCCGGCATTACCTCGTCCAGCGCAGCTAGCGCGCCGTCATGAAAGTCGGCGCGCGCGACGTCGGTCCAGCCGCCCTCGAGATCGTAGGGAGCGAACTGCACGAGCGCGGACATCACGTGCTTGCCGCTGGGCGCACAGCTGTCATCCGACACACTCGGAAAACTTAGCTCAAAGACGGGCCTGCTCGAACAACGCCCGTACTTGGCCGGGTTGAATGCGCGCTCGACGGCGTCCGCCGACGGCGCCAAAAGGAAGCGACTGCTGAAGTCCTCGTACCGGAGACCGCTGACGTCCGGCAATGCGTCCAGCGCCAGGTGCAGCTTCGCGACGTTGCCCTTGCTGCGCAGGTGATGAACCCGGCGAACGAACGTCGATTCGAAGTGCCTCGCGCCGACGAGCCCGAAAACGGTGGTTTTGGGATCCGCGTTCGATATGACTTTCCAGCTCGAGAATCGGCCCGCTGCCGTATCAACCCCGACGACCCTGCCATTGTCGACGACGATATTGTCGACGGGGACCCCTGTCCGGATAGTGACGCCGAGCGCCTCGGCGCGATCGGCCAACGCCTTGCTGACGGCGCCGAGTCCTCCCACCGGCTGGGATACGTGGCCGCCGGTGCACAGGCGGTATAACCAGGTCACAAGCGAGCCCGGCGAGCGCGGGCCCGTGTGCGTGCCGGTTACAGCGTCCAGCGCTATGGCGCCCTTCAAGAGGTCGGTATCGAAACGGGCGTCGAGCTCGTCGTAGATGTTCTGGCCGATCAGCTGCAGGAAGTCCCGCATATCCGCCCTGCCGAGCATGCGCAGGTCGAGACCGAGCCTGGCGAGCTTCAGCGTATCGCTGCGCTGCCCCGAGCCGAGCCGGGGCGGTGGCTTCATCAGCTGCCTGTTCAGGAACCTGGCGAAGGTGTCGCTCCAACCCATGAACTCGGTGAACGCCTCTGCGTCCTGATCGCTGGCGCCAGCCACCGTGTGTTCGTCTATGAACAGGTGTTCGCCACTGCCGCTCAACGCGACGGTCGGCATGCGCTCGTTGGTCAGCGGTATGTGAACGCCTATCGCCTTCATGACCTTCGGCTGCAGCTGATGCAGCAGGTGCGCTCCGGCCGACACCGAGAATCCGTCGGCGAAGGAACGCGTGACGGCGGCACCGCCCACTTCGTCGCGCGCCTCCAGGACGAGGACTTTCTTGCCGCCCTTTGCGAGCAACGCGGCGCAGACGAGACCGTTATGGCCCGCGCCGACAACAATGGCGTCGTATCGCTCAGTCATCGCCGAAGTTCTCCGGCACGGTGTTCGCGTACTTCAGGTCTTTCAGGATTTCACGTGCCGCGTTTGCGCCGGGCGCGGCCATCACGCCGCCGCCCGGGTGTGTACTCGATCCGCACATGTACAGGCCGTCGACGGGCGACCGGTATTGCGCGTAGCCGGGCACCGGCCGGTTGAACAGCAGCTGATCCATCGTCAGCTCGCCGTGGAAGATATTGCCCTCGGTGATTCCTATCTGAGACTCAATGTCTGCCGGCGTGCGGATCTCGTAGTGCAGGATCAGGTCTTTGAAGTTCGGGCTATAGTTCGCGATCTGCTCGATAACGGTGTCGGCAAACTGCTGGCGCTCCGCGTCCGTCCAGGCGCGCCCGTCGATCTCGTAGGGACAATACTGCACGAAGCAGCTCATGAAGTGCTTGCCCGGCGGCGCCATCGTCGGATCGTTCATCGTCGGCATGACCATGTCGATGTAGGGATCCTTCGACCAGGTGCCGTCCTTCCAGTCATCGTAGGCCCGTTCCATGCGCTCCATCGAGTCGATGAAATGCATGTCGCTGTGATACAGCGTGCTGCCCTTCGGCAGCGCCGGGAACTCAGGCTGCCCGTCCAGCGCGATGTTCAACTTGCCCGAGGAACCGCGAATTTTGAACTCGCGGACCTTCCTGACGAAGTGCGAAGGCAGGTCCTTCTCATCCATGCAGTCGAGGAAGGTGCGCTTGACGTCCATGGCCGAGACGACGACGTCGGCGTCGATCTCGTCGCCATTGTCGAGCGCAACGCCAATGATCTTTCCGTCGTGCACGCGGATGTGTCCCACGCCGGACTCGGTACGCAACTCACCGCCGTGCGCCTGAAATGCACCGGCAATCGCATTGGAGACGGCGCCCATGCCGCCGCGCGCGAAACCCCAGGCGCCAACGTTGCCATCGACATCACCCATGTAGTGATGCAGCAACACGTAGGCGGTGCCCGGCGAGTGAATGCCGAGTGCCGTACCGATAATGCCGCTGCCGGACAGCGCCGCCTTGATGACGTCCGTCTCGAAGTATTCGTTGAGATAGTCAGCCACGCTCATCGTCCAGAAACGCAGCGTCTCGTACATCCTGTCTTCGCCCATGTCGGCGAAGCGCTTGCCGATATCCAGGAGCCCGGCGAGATCGCGCGGATGAAACGACGTCGGGTCGGGCGGCGTCGTCAGCAGGAAGTCGCGAATGAAACGGCATTGGCGTTGCGTGTCGGACGCGTAGTGCTTGTACGCGTCCGCGTCCCGCCGGGAAAAGCGCGACATCTCCCGGTACTTCACCTCGGGATCGTGGTAGGAGCCGAAGTAATCGCCGTTCTGCATGAAGGTCAGCGAACCACCGTAGGGCGTGATCTGCAGACCGTGCCTGTGCAGTTCCAGCGCACGAAAGATCTCGGGGCGCAGCAGGCTGCAGACATACGAGCAGTTGGAGTAGATCCAGTCCTTGTGGAGTTCGCGACTGACCGCCGCGCCGCCAATGTAGTCATTCTTCTCGACGCACACGACGTCGAGCCCGGCTTTGGCCAGGAAGGCCGCCGTTGTTAGGCCATTGTGGCCGGCTCCGACAACAATGACGTCATACCGCTTCATGACGGCACGCGCCCCAGCTCGGCCAGCAGCCAGGCAACGTAGATACTCTCTGCCCGCTCCATCTCGGAAAACGGGCCGGGCTCATAGTAGCGGGACTTAACGCCGGCATAATTATCGGTGATGATCTTCATGTCGGCCTGCGTCGTGATATCCCACAGCCATACCAGCTCGTCCACGTCATAGTCTGTCGATTCGACAGCGTCTCCGCGCACGAGCCACGTGATCTCGCAACTGCAGTTTTCGAGATCAACCGGCTTGAAAACATAACAGACGACGTGATCGCTATAAGCCAGCATGAAAGAAAAGGCGCCGAAGGAGAAATCGGACGCGCCGCCATCGTACGCCTGCAACTCGCCGAGCAAAGGCGCGACGGGCTGCCCGTCGCGGCTGCCGGTCTTGTAACCCTCGAACAGTGCAGTCCGCGAATAGCCGTAACCCATCTCGCCCTCCCTGGCCTCCGAGTCGATGCGATCGATGACGCAGTCAGGCAACGGCGAATCGGCAAGCTCATGCTTCAAGGACGCCTGCAACGGTCCGCGCCGCCGATGATCGACCGTCAGCGTATGCATCCGTGCGTATTCGGGGTGCGAGGTCGAGCAGTGATAACACTCCTGGTAGTTCTCGACCGCCAGCTTCCAGTTTGCCGGTATGTCATAGCTGCGGCGCGCCGCGACTTTCATGCTGTCAAAGTCCAGCGCCCGCATCGGTGCTTCGAGCTCACGGATCGCGCCGTCCTGCGACGGCGGGGAATCGCTGAACGAGACGAGCACGACGCCATGCACAATACCCACAGACACCGGCTTCAATCCGTACGCGCTCATGTCAAAGTCGTCGGGCATGCTGCGGGCCGCGACGAGATCACCGTTGATACCGTATTTCCAGCCGTGATACGGACACGAGAACGCACGCGCTCGACCGTGCTGCTCGAGGCAGACGCGCGAACCGCGATGCCGGCAGACATTGGCGAACGCTCTGAGCTCGCCGTCTTCGTCTAAAACGACAATCGCGGACTCGTCCGCCACGTCAAAGCGACGAAAGTCGCCCGGTACTTCCCACTCTGACTTGTGACCGGCGACAAACCAGTTGGGATAGATGATGCGTTCCAACTCCGCCCGGTAAACCGCAGGCTCCAAGTAGAAGCCCTGCAGCAGCGACCGCCCCTCCGGTTGTTGTTGCAGGAGCTTTTGAACGGGATCATTCATTCGGTGTTCGGGTGCGACGATAGATCATCAGGGACGCAATAAAGCCAAGGGTACAGAAGCCGACGGCAATCAGGTAGAAGTAGCGATAACCTTCGACGCCCGGGTACGCGTCCAGCAGGACACCGCCGATGTAGGGCATGTAGATATCCGGCGTGTACCCGACCAGCGACACAACGCCACCCGCGGTGCCGGTCACGGCAACCGGGACGCCGCCCTCCTCCAGCAGCGCGAAGTAGATGCCGCGCAGCGCGAAGATCGCAATCGCGGCGATCGCGATATTGGCCAGCATCAACCAGACAATGGCGGGGTTCGCCGGCGTTACTGAAAACAGGCCGAAGCTTATGATCAGGACCACGAACAGGACGACCGTGGTCCTGGCGATACCGAAGCGGTCAGCCGCGAACCCTGCCAGTACCGCAGCCGCCGGCTTAAGCCACATCCTCGCGATCGAAACAGCACCCGCCATACCCACTGACATCAGGAAGACGTCGGTCGCATACGGCGTGAAATAGAAAGACGTCCAGTAGGCGGAGTAAGCAGCGAGTATGACAAGCGCGATCAGCCAGACGACGGGCATGCCAAGGACACGGCGAACGTCAGAAAAGCTGATCGTCTCGGAGTCACCGCGGTCGGCGACCGTGTCCTCGATAACGAACCAGCTGACGACACCTAGCGCGATCGTCAGTGTGGACAGCACGACAATAACGGTCGAAACCGCCTGGTCGGTGCTTCCCAGCCAAACGAAGATCGCGAGTAGCGTACCGTTGACCGCCATCTCAGCAACGCCGCGCGTCGTCTCCAGGATCCCGAAAGCGCGCCCCTGTTCGTCGGGTGGCGCCCAGCCGCGGGTCACGCGAAGCATCGATGCCCAGAACATCAGCGTGATGGCCACGCCCCACCCGGCATGAATCAACAGGCTCGCGCGATACCCCGGAAACGTCGAGAAATACAGGCCGAAGCCGCCCATGATAAACAGCGACAGCGTGATCAGCTTTCTCGGCGAGTAACGGTCAGCGACCCATCCGCCCGGGACATAGGCCAGCATGGATGCAATGCCGAAGACGCTCATCAGCATGCCGAACTCGGTGTTGTTGAGCGAAAGCGCCTCGGACAAGGGGTCGTAGAGCCACTCACGCAGGAATGGCAGCAGGAAGATGACGCCGCCGGAAAATCCGAGCACCAGCATCAGTATCCAGCGACGGATATCACCCATTTATTGTTGTCCTTCTTCAGGGCTCTCGAAACTGCCCGGACGCGTAAATAGACATCTGCGCCGGGCGAGCAACGAGTGTCGCCCCGGACCGGCAGCGAATCAAGCTGGAAGGCTGGATCAGGCTAGAATGTTATGGGTTGGCCATCCCAGGCATAGAAGCTGCCGGAGTCGTCGGGCTGCACGTGGTCAATGACTTGCAGAAGCTTGCCAGCCGAAAACGCAGGGTCGAACAACTTGCCGTCGGGTACGCCGCGTTGGAAAGGCGACGATAGCCGCGTGTCCACCGTTCCCGGGTGCAGCGCCAGCAGCACCGATTGCGGACGGCTGCGACGATGCTCGATGGCCGCGGTTTTCAACACCATGTTGAGCGCCGCCTTGGATGCGCGGTAGGACACCCACCCACCTAAGCGATTGTCGGAGATGCTGCCGACCCGGGCCGACAGCGCGGCGAATACGGACTTCGCGTCCTTCCTCATCTTTGGCAGGAAATGCTTTGCAACAAGTGCCGGTCCGATGGTGTTGATCGCGAAGACGTCCTGCATTGCCTGCGGATCAACCTGTCGCAGCGCCTTCTCGGGCTGGTAGCTGTCTGTGTGCAGAACACCGGTTGCGACGAAGACGAGATCGATCGGCCGGTCAATGGACGCTGCGGCCCCGCGGATACTGTCTTCATCCTTCAGGTCGAGTGCGGGGCGTCGAAAGGCGATGACGTCGTTGAAGACCGGACTGTCTTCGAGATGCTGCCTGACGGCTGCTCCAATGCCACCGGAGGCGCCGATGACGACAGCGGTCGCAGGAGCGGTGAATGAAGAGAGGTTCATAGAAAAAGCGATGGCGCGTCCCTGCGCCACCGCCCTGTTTCAAACGAACTTATGAGTTCGGGAGAATGACGGAGTCGATCACGTGGATGACGCCGTTGCTGGTCTTGATATCGGTCTTGATGACATTAGCTGCGTCGATGGTGACGCCGGCATCGTTGGCCGCGATCGTAACGTCCGCGCCGTTGACGGTCGTCGCTGCGTCAAGCTTGACGACATCGGCAGCCATGACCTTGCCAGGAACGACGTGGTACGTCAGTACAGCGATCAGCTGGTCTTTGTTTTCCGGCTTCAGCAGGTTTTCAACCGTACCTTCCGGCAGCTTGGCAAACGCTTCGTCGGTCGGTGCGAATACGGTGAACGGACCGTCACCCTTCAGGGTGTCGATGAGACCCGCTGCTGTCAGAGCCGCTGCGAGCGTCTCAAACTGACCTGCGGAAACGGCGGTGTCTACGATGTCCTTCTTGTCACCGTAGGACTTGTCGCCGTAGCCTCCGGCGAAAGCGGCACTTGAGCCGAATGTGACGATGGCTGCTGCGACGAACGAAATGATCTTCTTGATTTGCACGTTACTAACTCCTTGTAAACTTCGAGCTGTTGTTGAGTTATGGAAAACGCAGTCGAAGATACGGACCGTCGATCGCGAAATGGTCTCGCGGCCGTATCGAAATGTTTCAACAGATTTCAGCTCGTCTGACGTACGCCGGATTCGGCTCGTCTCGTTGCGAGGTATTGCAGTGCTTCGACGGTGAACGCCCTGGGCGGACGTCCGATCAACGCTTCCAGCTCGCCGGGGTCGGCGGTATTGCCATCTGCAAGCATCGTTAACTGGTCTCGCGTAACCGGAAAGTTGGGAATCCAGTCGAGCAGCATGACGGGAATCTTCACGAGGAAGATCGGCGCTGGCAGTACCCACTTGTTCTTTCCGACGGCGCGGCCTACGCGCTTGACGATCTCGGCCCAGGAAAGCGACTCGGGACCGCCCAGCGTAAACGTCCTGCCAATCGTCTCGCTGTCAGCCAGCGCGGCCGTGAAGGCGTCTGCCACGTCGCGGACATGTACAGGCGACATCATCACCGCGTCCTTTCTCGGCCTGAGCCCGGTCGTAAAGCCGGCGGCCGGAATTGGCAGCCGGATGACGTCGTTCAGCAGCTGCGTACCGATCTCCATGAGGCCCCGAGGGTCGCCGAAAACGAGAGACGGTCGAAAAATCGTATAGTCCATGCCGCTGTTCTTAACGGTCTCTTCGGCGAGGAACTTCGTACGCTGATAGTCGGTGCCATCTGCATAGACACCGTTTGCGCTCATCAGCAGAAAGCGTTGGACGCCGTTCGATTTGGCTGCCTCGAATACCCGCTCTACAGCCCGAAGCTGCAGGTTCTCGAAAGTGGCGTCTCCCTCTTCACGCAGAATGCCGACGTTGAAAATAACCGCCGAACAATCCTCCAGCGTGGATCCAATCGCGGCCTCGTCGGTCAGCTCACCGTGAATGACTCGACAGGCGTTTCTGTGACGAACCTTGTCATCACTTCCATAGCGGACCAGAAGCGACGGCATATGGCCGTCGGCCAGCAGGGCGTCGACGAGGTAACCGCCGATAAAACCTGTTCCACCAATGATTGCTACGCGCATGCGTGTTCCGATGAGTCTTAAGATTCGCCTGTAAGGATTGCAGATTTCGGGGCTGCGTGGAGGGCACCGCGGCGACAAATTACAAGATGAAACAGTTGAGAATTCGCTCTGCTGGCCTCTCTCCACCGCCTCGCGGATGACAACGTTGTCAATTGACGGTACATTTGGTCCGTCTGCGGGGGGCAGAAATAATGACAACAAAAAAGTTCGAGACGGCTCCAGAGGACCGTATCAGCGTTCCTAACCGCGTTATTTATGGCGCGGGTGCATTCGTAAACAACCTGTTAGCCGGTTCCATCGGTGGCATGATGATCGTGCTTAATTTGGGCCTGGGTATGAACCCGGCCCTGGTCGGCTTGCTCGGCGCGCTGCCGCGTTTGACTGACGCCATCACCGATCCGTTGATGGGCTACATATCGGACAACACGAAGAGTCGCTGGGGAAGGCGCCGACCCTACATCCTCGTCGGTGCTATCGCTGTCGGTATTATTTATGCGGTTCTCTGGCAGCTGCCGCTTGGCATGAGCGAGAACTTCTATTTCTGGTACTTCCTCGTCGGCTCGCTAATCTTCTACCTTGCGTACACAATTTTCGCGACGCCGTGGGTGGCAATGGGTTACGAGCTGACGCCGGACTATCACGAGCGAACGCGACTGATGGGTACGCAGAACTTCATCGGCCAGCTTGCCTATTTCGTGCCGCCCTGGTTGCTGCTCATCATGCAGGACGACCATTTCTTCACAGACATCGTCGACGGCGCAGCCGGTGTCGCAATTGCGATCGGCGTCTTCTCGATCGCCGTCGGCATCCTGCCGGCGATCTTCCTGAAGGAACGATTCTCGCAGCAGATTCCAACCGGTGAAGCCGCGCCGCCGCCGGATGATGACGCACCGACGTCCGCGGGCCAGGCCATCGGTGCCGTGTTAAAGGACTTCTTCGTCGGCTTCGGTAAGGCGCTCAAGTTCATACCGTTCCTCAAGCTCTGCCTTGCGACCTTCCTCGTCTTCAACGGCTTCATCCTGATTTCGTCGTTCCAGGCCTACGTCATCATTTACTTCGTCTCGGGCGGCGACCAGGAGATGGGTGGACTGTATGTCGGCCTTGCCGGAACCGTGCAGACCTTCTCGACGTTTGTCGTCATCGGCCTCGTCACCTGGATGAGTACCCGGCTCGGTAAACGCCGCACGTTCATCATCTCGACCCTGGTATCGATGATCGGTTACCTGATGAAGTGGTTCTGCTACAACCCGGACATTCCTATCCTCGTGGTTCTGCCGGCACCGCTGATCGCCTTCGGTCTGGGCGGCCTGTTTACGATCATGCCGTCAATGATTGCGGACGTGGTGGACGCAGACGAACTCAATACCAATGAGCGTCGAGAGGGTATGTACGGGTCGATATTCTGGTGGGTCGTCAAACTCGGCATGGCCGCGGCCATCGCGGGTGGCGGTTACCTGCTGAATGCGACCGGCTTCGACGTCGCGCTTGGCGGCGACCAGACCGAGCGTGCGATCTTCCTGATGCGCCTGTTCGATGCCGTGATCCCTGCAGCCGCTTCGCTGATTGCCATGTGGGCTGTCTACACCTTCACGATCACCGAGGAGCGGGCACATGAGATTCGTATCGAGCTCGAGAAGCGCCGCGGTGGCGGTTCGACGGCAGAAGCACCGGCGCCGGCTTAAGGCTCTGTTAATGGCCGGCTGCCTGATCGGACAGCCGGCCTTTTCCGAGTCATTCAACAATCCCGTCATACCGGGGTACGCCCCGGACCCGTCGATCGTTCGGGTCGGCGACGACTACTACCTGACCAACTCGACCTTCGAATACTTCCCGGGGCTGCCGATCTACCACAGCCGTGACCTCGTCAACTGGAAGTTGATCGGCCACGCGCTGCACCGAGAGTCGCAAATCGACCTGGATGCCGCGGACTCCTCCGGCGGCGTGCACGCCCCGACCATCCGCTATCACGACGGCACCTTCTACGTCGTCGTGACTAACATCGTGCATAACAAGCCGGTCAACCTGATCGTGACCGCGGAGGATCCACGCGGACCCTGGTCCGAGCCCTACATTCTCGACGACGCGCCCGGCATCGATCCGTCGTTGTTGTTCGATGACGATGGCCGCGTCTGGTACACGGGGAACTGGCATCCGCCGGATCCCGAATTCGAGGGCCAGGCCGAGATCTGGTTGCAGGAGCTGGATCTCGAAACGATGCAGCTGACCGGCGACAAGCATTACCTGTGGCGCGGCTGCTGCCAGGGTGCGCATGCCGAAGGCCCGCACTTGTACAAGAAGGACGGCTACTACTACCTGATGCTTGCCGAAGGCGGCACCGGTTTCGAGCACGCAGTCGCAATCGCGATCAGCGAATCCCCTACCGGTCCGTACCTGAACAATCCACGCAACCCGATCCTGACGCACAGGCACCTGAGCTACGACCATCCGATCACCGGGGTCGGACACGCGGACCTCACCGACACGCCGGACGGCCGCTGGTTCGCGGTGACGCTCGGCTGGCGGCTGATCGACAGCGCGCATGGCATCCTCGGTCGCGAGACCTTCCTCGCGCCGGTGACCTGGGAGACCGAGCCCTATGAATGGAAGGCGGAGCGCTACACATTTCCGGTCGTCGCCCCGGCCACGGGCCGCATCGAACTGACGAACGAACTTCCCATGGAGGACACCCGGCAGGCGCTGGACACCCGCTTCATCGATGAGTTTGACGATGGAGACCTGGGCGGCGAGTGGAATATGCGGCGTACACACGATGAGCAATTCCACAGCCTCGATGCAAACCGGGGATTCCTGAGGCTGAACGCAGGACCCGGGTTCATCGGACCGCAATCCCGATACAGCTTCTTAGGCATACGGCAGCGCGACTTCCAGTACATGGCCGAAACGCGAATGCAGTTCGACACGGCGAGCGACGACGAGGCCGGACTGGTGCTGATGCAGAATGACCGTTCCGTTGTTGCCTTCACCGTACGCGACGGCGTACTCAGGCTTCGCCGCCTGCTGAACGGCCAGTGGTCCGATTTAAGCTCCGCGACGGTCACCGGGCAGACAATCGATCTCCAGGTCTGTGCAGACTACCTGTCAGCTGAGTTCCTGTACCGCTTGCCTGGCGGAGACTGGAAGAGCCTGGTGGCGGGTGTCGACCTGACGTCTCTGTCGCCCGCGATGATCGATGGTTTCAATTACACTGGGGTCTACATCGGTCTCTACGCGACTGGCAACGGCGAGGCCGGTGCTTATGCCGATTTTGACTACCTGCGCTACGAGCCGACCGCTGCGAACCGCAACGACTGGTATTTTCGTTAGGCCGTCCCGACCCCAGCAGCAGAGGCCGACCGACGACAGCGCTGCTGACAAGCAAGCGAGAACGCTATCCGATTCGATCCCATAACGCTGCGGTTCCAGGCGATTCGATGGTCCGCGATCGGCGCCGGCATCGGGCTGCCGGCGCTGGCCTGGCTGGTTGCTGCAGAGGTCCTGGACGCGCAGCTGAACACAGCGATCGGCGTCACGCTGGCTGTCATCGTCATAGCCGTCATCATGCTGAAGCTCGTCAGTAACTACCTGATGAACGGGTTCATGCGTTCCTACATGGACGCGGGCAACTGGGACTACCTGCTCGCTCGCTTCGGAGTAACGAAACTGCCCGTCGAGTTCCGAAGCGCGCGACGACACGTCGGCACGGGACAACTCGATCGCGACGACGTCGTCTTTGCGATGGAAGTCCACGTCGCAGAATCCGGCTTCTCGGTCAACACGCAACCCTTCGGCAGCCTCATCGTGCCCTGGCAGTCCGTGCAGATGCTCAGGCGCCGTCGACTGGCGACGGACCGGGGCCAGCAGGACGTCGTGTCCGTCATTATCGACGGCCCTGAGTCCTTCCTCTGCATACCCTGGAGCAGCGAGCTGGACAGCCTCGTACCCAAGTCCGTGGGAATCAGTGCGGACGGGCTCTGACGCGCACGGGATTTCGGGGGTGTTTGCGGAAAATCCTGATCGTCTCTGGCCCGGGTTGCTGTACAATTTGCGCTTTCCAAAACTCAACCGATAAGAGAACAAGACAGTGAGTACCTTCGACGACCAGTTAGACAAAGCACGCAACACGCCCGGATTCATTGCAGCCCTCGACCAGAGTGGCGGCAGCACGCCCAAGGCACTCGGCCTATACGGCGTTACGGAAGACGCCTGGAGCAATGACGAAGAGATGTATGACGTCGTGCACGCAATGCGCACGCGAATCATGACAAGCCCGTCATTCAACGGGGACCGTATTCTCGGCGCCATCCTGTTCGAGAACACGATGGATCGCCAGGTCGAAGGACAGCCGACCGCCCAGTACCTGTGGAACGTCAAGAAGGTTGTGCCCTTCCTGAAAGTCGACAAGGGCCTGGCCGATGAGGCGAACGGCGTACAGTTGATGAAGCCGATTCCGGGGCTCGACGAGCTGCTGGCGCGCGCGAAGACGACGGACGTATTCGGCACGAAGATGCGCTCAGTCATCAAGCAGGCTAACGCCGAGGGCATCAAGGCTATCGTCGACCAGCAGTTCGAAATCGGCAAGCAGATCATCGCGGCCGGCCTCGTGCCGATCATCGAGCCGGAAGTCGATATCCACTGCCCGGACAAGGCAGCAGCCGAAGACATGCTGCACGCCGAGATCATGTCGCAGCTCGACGCCCTCGCCGACGATCAGCTCGTCATGCTCAAGCTGACGCTGCCTGAAAAAGACGACCTGTACGCCGACGCCATCGCACACGCGAACTGCGTTCGGGTGGTCGCGCTGTCCGGTGGCTACTCCCGCGATGAGGCTAATGAGCGTCTCGCCAGGCAACACGGCATGATCGCGAGCTTCTCACGTGCACTGGCCGAGGGCCTGTCTGCACAGCAGACCGATGACGAGTTCAACGCGATGCTGGATGGATCCATCGGGGCCATTTTTGAGGCTTCGAAGACCTGATTCCTCGATCGACGTTAGCGAACAAACGGCGGCCTTGGGCCGCCGTTTTTCGTTGTCGGCTGTGTGAAGCAAAGCGACTCTCGCAACAGCCACACCAGGTTTCTGTTTTGTTCAAGATGCTGGACAAGGGGTTGTCTCGGTTTTTCATTTGCTTACGAGGACCTCTTTTCTGCGTTTTTAAGTATGGCGCGTAACGCGCTCCTGATACTCATCGCCGGCGCTGCATCGGCGCCGGCTGCGGTGCTATGATCGGCCGGCAACAAGACGCGCCTTCCAGGGCGACTTCGGGTCAACAAAAATTCCAACCAGGGGATCCTCAATGTCACTTCATTTCCTTCAAGCCAGGCGCTTGATGCTCTGCCTGACACTGTGCGCTGCCGGTTTGTTTTCTGCGGGTATCGTCGCAGCACAGGAGACGACGGCTTCAATGCGCATTGTCGTCTCGGACGAAGACGGTGCCAGCGTGTCCGGCGTTACAATGCTGATTCATCACATACCGACCGGACGCAGAATCACACAGTCCAGCAATGCGGCTGGTGTCGTAACGGCACGCGGCCTGGCGGTGGGTGGTCCCTACGAGGTATCGGTCGCTGACAGCACCCGTTTCTCTGCAGACGTCATCCAGGGCATTTACCTGGAGCTAGACAAGACCGAGGTCGTTCCGTTTGCCGTGCGCCCGTATGTCGAGGAAGTCGTTGTCACCGCGGAAGGTGTGTCCGACCAACTCGCGGTTGGCATTGGCGCCGGCTTCGACCGGGCGCAGATCGATGCGACACCTTCGGTATCGCGCGACTTCGTCTCGACGCTGGCCCGAGACCCGAAAATCCTGGTGGACAACAGTGTTGCTCGCGGCCCGGCTGTCTCGATGGCCGGACAGAACTTCCGCTTCAACAGTGTGACGATCGACGGCGTGCCACAAAATGACAACTTCGGCCTGTCGAAGAACGCGTCAGCGACGCAGCGCTCACCGATCTCTATCGACGCGATCGAGGCCATCAACGTCAATATTGCGCCGTTCGACGTCACCTACGGCAACTTCATCGGCGGCAACATCAACATCGTCACGAAGTCAGGTACGAACGACTTCAGCGGCAGCGCTTTCTATCTCAGCACAGACGACAGCATGACCGGCGACACCTCCGACGGTGTGGATATCGACCTTGGCGATTTCGACGAAGAGGTCTATGGCTTCACGCTGGGCGGCCCGATCATTAAGGACAAGCTGTTTTTCTTCACAAACTACGAGAAGTTCGAGACCACGCGGCCGTCGAATGCGCAGCCGATCTCCGCTATCGCGGGCGTGACCCAGGCTGACGTCGACCGCGTCCGCAGCGTACTGCAGTCCGAATACGGCTTCGATCCGGGCCCGTACGCGGCAAGCGACACCGACGAGGACGAGAAGATCCTCATCAAGCTCGACTGGACGATTAACGACAACCATCGAGCGGTCGCCTCTTACCAGGTCGCTGACGGCGATGTGTCGTTCGACGACTTCCCGACGGTCGCAGCGCTGCAGTCGAATCGTTACAACATCAACGAAAAGCTGACGGCCTACTCCGCCCAGTTGTTCTCATTCTGGACCGATAACCTGTCCACCGAGATCAAGGTCGGCACCAAGGAAGTCGAAAACCGCCAGATCAGCTTCGATACGAATACGCCCGCATTCCAGATCTTTACCGACGATGGCGGCACGATCAACGCGGGCGGCGACCAGTTCAGGCACTCCAACGAACTGGACAACGAGTCTGACGTGTTCCGCATCAAGGCAGACTATTCGACGGGGAACCACGTCATAACGGCCGGCTGGGAGCGTGAGTCCAAGTCGGTGCGGAACCGCTTCCTGCCGTTCTCGAAAGGTCAGTTCACGTTCTTCTCGATCGACGACCTCGAAAACCGGGTGCTCGGATTCGCGCTGTACGGCAACTCGAATACCGGTGTGGCTACCGATGCTGAGGCAAACTTCACGCTGGATACCGACAGCTTCTTCATCCAGGACGAGTGGAGCCCCACCGACAGCCTGACGCTGACTTACGGCCTTCGTTACGACACGTTGACCAACGACGATCCGATCACGGACAACCCGAACTTCCTGGCTCGCCGCGGCTTCGCGAACGGCGAGAACCTGGACGGCAAAGACCTCGTCATGCCGCGCTTCGGGTTCAGCTGGGACCTCGACGGTCGTACGACGATTCGCGGTGGAGCCGGCCTGTTTGGCGGCGGCGCGCCGCTGATCATCCTGTCGAACAGCTACGCCGGCGACGGCATCAGCCGCACCTTCGCCTCGTTCCTCGCGCCGTTCTTCGGACCGCCGGTCAGCGACGCGCTGGATGATGCGGTTGCGGCGCTGCCCGACCCGAATGCGGCGTTCCAGTTCCTGCAGCCGCTGATCGGTGTAAACCCGGTTGGCCAGACGGATGCGATCGACCCGGACTATGACATCCTGAGCACGTGGAAGTACAGCATCGGCATCGACTACCTGGCCGATCTCAGCGCCTGGAACCTCGGCGATGACTGGCAGCTGTCGGCAGACCTGATCTATTCGGATGTGGAGAACGGCTACGACATCATCGAGGCACGCCGCAGCGTCGTAGGCTCGGCGCCGGACGGACGTCCGATCTACGACTTCCCGGCGGATGCCGACTACATCACGAGGAACACCAGCGAAGGCGAAGGCACGGTCCTGACGCTGAAGGCGTCGAAAATCTTCGACACACAGTACGGCACACTCGACCTGAACCTCGGCTACACGCACCAGGACATCGAAGAACTGCGTTCCTACAACCGCTTTGTGACGTTCGAGACGCTGGCGTTCGATCCGAGCACGGACCTGAACAACCCGGGCGTCGCGCCGTCTCGCTACGAAGTCGAGCATCGCTATACGGCTCAGCTGACCTGGGAAAACACGTTGTTCGGCGATAACCGGACCATGGCCGGCCTCGTTTACCAGGGCCGTTCCGGGCGCCACTACAGTTACGTGTTCGGCAGCAACGGCGTAGGCACGTTCGGCGGTAACTTCCTCGCAGACTTCGGCTCCGAGGGCGACAACATCGGCAATCAGCTGTTCTACGTTCCGACCGGACCGGGTGACCCGATCATCACCGGTGATCCGCAGTTCCTCTCGGACCTCGACGCGTTCATTTCGGCCACGCCGTGCCTGAGCGAAAACCGCGGCGAGATCGTTGGACGCAACAACTGCAGGACGAGCTGGGTCAACACGGTCAGCCTGCGCCTGATGCAGGAGTTCACGTTGCCGAATGACTTCAGCTTTGACGTGACGCTGGACATCGAGAACCTCGGCAACCTGTTGAACGACAACTGGGGGCGCGTCGAGAGCTACACGGCGCCATCCAATGTCGCACCAGCAGCCGTCGCGCTGTCGGGTGATGGCTCGCAGTACGTGTTGTCATCGCTGCCGGGCTACGTACCGGGCGATCCGTCATCGCTGGTTCCTGCGCCGGAGATTGCGCAATTGCCTTCGGTATATCGGATCCAGCTGGGCGTGGCATTCCGCTTCTGATCCGGCGTACGGCACGAACGAAGAAGGGCAGCTTCAGCTGCCCTTTTTTCTGTCCGTAGAATCGTAGAACCTAGTTGGTGAGTTTGTAGACGCCGGCCAGCGGAAGCGTTGAACCATCTTCACGTATCAACTCCAGGAGCTTCACCGGTTCAATGCCGTCCGGCAGATCATCTTTGAACACGAGGTCCCGGATCAGCCGCGGGTTTCTTTGCTCGATGTTGTCGAGGTCCTTCAACACCGTGACGCCGTCGACCATTTCGTGCGTGTCGGCGAGCATAATCAGTATGTACTTGATCGGGCTGCCGGCGGAGGCCAGAACGTCGGCCGGCACGCGAAAGAGATCGTTAACTTCCTGGACCTTCATGAAGTGAAAGTCGCTGATCAGGAAATTGTTCGCGATCACGCTGCAGTCCGTGTGGAACGACAGGTGGTGACCGAACTGCCCCGCCGCGAGCACGATACCGGGATCCTCCTCGCAGGCATCAGCCAGCACCGTCATGAGCGGCTGCACGGTCTCGTACAGCACGCTGCCGGCGACCGGGTACTCGTTCAATAGCGGGCCGACGAGTGCCGGACGAAACCCGACCAGGAACACCAGCGCCGCACAGACGCCGACCAGGCTGCGCTTCATTTGCTGGACTGCCGGCACGTAGGCAAGAGCGAACCACGGCACACTGAGCATAAATACCGCGCCGAAGTAGTTGAGCCGGTACTGCATGAGCATCAGGCCCATGCCGACGGTCGCAAACATCGTGTAGACGATCAGATGCGCCTTACTTTCTTTGACGAGTCGCCAGATGCAGAAAAGAAGCAGGAAAGGGACAAACACGATGAACAGGCTGTACAGGCCAATCGTAGCGTTGAAACCGAAATCACCACTGATCATCGCCCACGGACTCTGCATCTCGAGGATCTCGGACAGCATCTCCATGCGCCCGGCGACGAAGTCCGCACCGCGGGTGACCTGGGCGGTGACCGGGATCACGAGCAGGATACCGGCAACGCCCAAGCCTGCGAGCATCGATAGCGAGAACGGCCGCATCGTCATCGCGACGAGCAGGCCCGCCGTGCAACAGGCGATGTACAGGTGGAACCAGGACAGCGTCGTCATGTTGAACTGCATGTCGAGGAACGGGCCGGACGGCACAACGACAGCCAACTGAGCGGCCAGCAATGCGACGGCCATGAACCTGACCGCCTTCGGATCGGGCAGGTTGCCCTTGAACCAGAGCAGCGCCACGCTCAGCAGCACCGGCAGCTGCAGGATGAAGAGCGCGTGATGAAATGCCTGTGCAAGGCCGAGTGCGACACCGCAGCCCATCGCGAGTCGGAGATTCGAGCTGTCTTTCAGCCAACGCATCGCGAGCCATGTGCACAGCATGACGAAGGACAACTCGATGAAATGGTGGTCGATCTGGCCGAGTCGATGCTGCGTCTGCGTCGTTGGCAGCAAGGCGAAGCCGAGCAGGACCAGAGCACGAAACTCGATGCGCAGGCCGAGCTGCGAACAGATTCCGAGCAGCAGTCCCATGTTCACGCCGGTCCAGATCACCGGAATGAATACGAGCAGGGCCATCGGGTCGCCCGCCGGTGCAATGGTCTGTTGCAGGCTGACGAGGCCCGCCAGCAACAGGTCATAGGCCCAGGGCCAGGACACCCAGCTACCCTCGGGCACGTGCATCATGGCATCGAACTGGTAGAACCCTCGCTCCGTGACCGCCGTGTCCAGGATTCGCGATGCGTGGTAGAAGGCGTCGTTGCCGAACGGCACGATACCCAGCGGCGTAAACACGGACGGCATGTTCAGGCACGCAACGACCATCGTGATCGAGGTCGCGACGGCCCAGATGACGACGTTCCTGTAATCCGGCCCGCTCGTCCGCGGCCCGGCAGCTTCGGGATTGTTCACGCTTTCTCCTGTCAGATTCCGCGTAGTATGCCTCAGGCCGAAGTCGACTTTCGTGACCAAATACCGTTGCCAGACAAATACCTAGGTTACAATTCGCGGATGAGTGAGGTAGAGCGAATTGAGCGACGTGCGGCCAGTGACAGGGACCGTAGAAGGACCCGAATCGCCGTTCTGGTCCCCTGCTTTAATGAAGAAAGCACGATCGGCACCGTGATTGACGACTTTCGGCGCGCGATCCCTGAGTCCGTTGTTTATGTCTACGACAACAACTCGACCGATCGCACCATCGAGGTCGCGGAAGAGCACGGCGCCATTGTTCGCAGCGAACCGATGCAGGGCAAAGGACACGTCGTCAGACGCATGTTCGCCGACATCGAGGCGGATGTATTCATCCTGGTGGACGGCGATGACACTTACGATGCGGCCGCTGCGCCGGCCATGGTCAGCGAGTTGCTGGACAACGGCCTGGATATGATCACGGGCCGCCGCATTGAGACGTCAACCGAGGCCTATCGTTTTGGCCATCGCTTCGGCAATAAGCTCCTGACCAATCTCGTATCGGCGCCTTTCGGCCGGCGCGTGTCGGACCTGCTGTCCGGCTATCGCGTTCTGTCGCGGCGCTTCGTGAAGTCTTTCCCCGTGCTCTCCGGCGGCTTCGAAATCGAGACCGAGCTGACCGTGCATGCGCTCGAACTGGGTATGCCGCAGGCCGAGGTCGATACGCACTACAAGGAACGCCCGGAGGATTCGGAGAGCAAGCTGAATACCTATCGCGACGGCGCCCGCATCCTGCGCACGATCATCGTTCTGCTGAAAGAGGAGCGACCGCTGGCCTTCTTCAGTGTCGTCTTTGCGGTACTGGCGACGGCGTCGGTCCTGTTGTCCGTACCGATCATCATCGAGTTCATCGAGACCGGACTCGTGCCGCGCTTCCCGACCGCGATCCTGTCGACGGGCCTGATGGTACTCGCGTTTCTCGCGCTTGCCTGCGGCTTCATCCTCGACACGGTCACGCGCGGCCGGCGCGAGCTCAAACGGCTGTCATACCTCAGAATTCCGGGTCCGGACGCCCGGCGCTTCGGAGAGTA
>JAAUYD010044343.1_pt1 | contig 23875 bp, 18 predicted proteins | sample 7278101 | NCBI WGS metagenome assembly JAAUYD01 (sample SAMN14350128, study PRJNA611818) | marine sediment metagenome | isolation source: surface marine sediment (0.6m) | place: French Polynesia: Moorea | collected 2018-08
ACGTCGTGCAATGCTGAGTCCCATCGTAAGTTGTTCGCAGCTTGCTCATCATTACCTCCAATTCTCATAAGAGAAGAAAATGCCCCTGCCGGTTCAAAATTCAGTTACCCTATCTTCGTTTTCCAAGTCTTTTGCCCCACCCCCTTGTTGACCGTCAGGGTAGCCATAGTTATATGTTAGCGGGACTTAAACGAAAAAGATAGGGAAATATACTTAAATTTACTATCGGGACTTAGACATAAATTAAGCCCAAACAAAGCCCAAATTAGCTTTATAAGCGGCAAACACGTCACGATTCATAGTTAACCAATCAAAGAGCCAATGCCTCGACCGCTGCATCTCCGACCTTCCTACTCTCCAAGCTGAACTCAACGCATGGAACACACAACGCAATAATCTTCACTCCACCATCAATTGGCACTTCACCACCACTGACGCAAGAATCAAACTAAAACGCTTGTATCTGGTTATTGATGATTAAGGACTACTATAGGAATCCGGTTTGAATTTTGAAAAAATTTAGGTATTTGTAGGGCTATACAGCACCCTACGTATTTTTCATAAATCAAATATGATTCCTATAGTTGGGCAAACCTGATATTAGACAAATTTATGGTTAAACTCATAAATTAAATCGACCCTTCCTTTACGTAACATTGCCGGGTCTAATCTATCGGTGGTATTACAAGTCATTAATACCACCAGTCTTTGTTTAATCTGAATTCCCGAATCATCAATCACACTTTGATAAACAGTTCCATCTAATAAACTCAAAATGTGTTCGGTTTGGTTATTATTCTGTGCTGCTTCACTAGCACGATCCTGTGCTAAATTATCAGCCTCATTAATAATCAGACAAATCTTTTCTATATATGTAGGTGGGATAAAATTAGTAATGGCATCATGATCCAAAATAAAAACTACAAAACCTAAAGGTACAAGAACTTCTTTAGCTACTGCTTGAGTCCATGCAGTTTTACCTGTACCCGGTTCTCCATGAACTAAAACTGCTAGCTGCTTTTGATTGAGAATTGTCTGCTGAACAGTATCGCTAAATTCCTGAATATCCTTGGGGAAATTATTAATGGAAAATTGACTATCAACCTTACCCACACGGCTTTTATAACCACTCAGCATCATAGCCAAATTATAAGTGGCTTTATTAATAAGTGGTTTGAGATTTATTGCCATTAAAGTATATTGTCTTCTTCCCCGTTCGTAAGGGGTAATTTGTAACCAAACATCATAGTTAGACCAGTAAGCCAGAACAGTATTGATTACCTCTATGCGTTCCCAATTAATAAATTTATCTACTGGATAATAAAAGTCACTTTCGGCATAATACTGGGTAATAATATCAGGACAGCCTAAAACGTCTAAAATTCTTAAAACAGTAATTTCTTGTAACCTATTAAGTACGTAATCAATGGGAATACTATTACGACTTACAAGCTGAACAATGGGCGTTTCCGTACTTAAAATATCCTGATAGCGGTAATCTGGAGTTTGGGGAGCTGGTGTAATATAGTTCCAATATTTTTCAAATTCGCTACGGGTATAATCAGAAGCGACGTTGAGTATATTCGACCACCAAGAATAATTAGTTCTGCCTAGAGCGTCAGCATAATAACTAAATAAATCGATGGTTCTTTTATTTAACTCATGGGTATCATGACAAATAATTTGCCAGAAAAAATCGAAATCGAAGTCTCGCTGAAAAGATCGCCAACCACTAGCAAGTAAGTTGCGACGATTTTTATTCATAGCGGAATCTTCATTGTTGCCGAAATAATCAAATTCCATACTGTGAGAATTATGTATTGAATTGTTAGTGAGTTCCTATGATAACTATGTTTTAAATCAGAACATCACAGAAAATAATTTTTTCCAAACATGAATAAATAAAAATTCATAATTTATCCTTAAATTCAGGATTCATAAATGATTGATAGTTCTAATTATATATATTCTTAAATTATTATAAATTATAATATACTACATTGTAATACAAAAAAATTTTAGTGTCAAGTCTCCATGATGACTACTTTCTATATCCCCTACAAGCGATATTGCTGATACACCTGATTAGCGGCACGATGGAGTAGGGAATGACGATAAACTAAGGATTTCATATCGTCAGCATAACCGCCACCAATAACACAGGCGACGGGGTAACCCCCAGCGATACAAGTACTTAAAACTTGCATTTCTCGACGATAAATACCCGTGTCAGTTAAAGCTAATTTTCCCAATTTATCGCCAATGTGGGGATCGACACCAGCATCATAGAGAATTAAATCTGGTTTTACTTGAGATAATAAATCGGGAAGATAATTTGCCAAGGTTTGCAAGTATTCATCATCTTCCATGCCTACAGGTAAGGGTACATCTAAATCGCTTTGCTGTTTGGTTCCCGGAAAATTAACTTCACAATGCATGGAAAAGGTAAACACACTATTATCCCCTTGAAAAATAAAAGCAGTACCATCCCCTTGATGCACATCTAAGTCTACAATCAGGACAGTTTCCACAATTCCCTGGGTTTGTAAAACACGACAAGCGATGGCTAAATCATTGAAAATACAAAATCCAGATCCATAACTAGGAAAAGCGTGATGGGTTCCTCCAGCAGTATTGCAAGCTATACCTTTACGTAAAGCTAATTGGGCGGCCAAAATCGTACCACCTACGGCCACACAAGTGCGATTTGCTAAGGCTGGACTCCAAGGTAAACCGATACGTCTTTGTACTTTGTTTTCCAAGGTTCCTTGGCAGTAAGATTGTACGTATTCTGGAGTATGGATTAATTTAATTAATTCCTCTGAGGGGCGTTCAGGCTGATAAAATTGCCCTATTTGTGCTACACCATCAGCTAACAATAGCTCATATAATTGCCGAAACTTCGCCATGGGAAAGCGATGATTTTCGGGCAAGGGAACTACGTAATCAGGATGATAAATAATTGGTAAATTCATTTATGATTTTAGACAAAATATAGACAAAATATAGACAAATAAAATCATATAATATCAACAATATACTTAACTTTTTTTGCTGGTATTACGGATAATCCAGTAACTAATTGATAAAGCAAGTATCGCTGTTCCCAAACCAATAATATCTATTCCGTTTACCTTAGTTAAATCAAGAATAATAATTTTTCTCGCAATGGCAATTAAAGAAGTAACAATGACTAATTCTACTTGCACAACGTGTTTGCGGAGATATGCCGTAATATTTTCGAGGATTTCCAAGGCAATTAAAATATTTAAAAATAAGCCAAATATTTTAAATAATGCCTCGTTAAATTTGCCGTAATTAGTGGTAAATAATTCCTGGACTAAATATACTCCTAAATCAAATACAGCCACAGCAATTACAATTACCATAGCCAGAGAAAGTATCTTAGAAACAAACACCTCGATGTTTTCAATTAGGTGCATAAAGTTATCATCTGCCAATCTTCTCCTGAAGATATGAAATATTTTTTTCATTTGTCCAATATGCTTCTGTTATGAATTATCTATTAATTTCAGATGGATGACATTCAGTCAATCAATTTTGGATTTTGGATTTTGGATTTTAGATTTTAGATTTTAGATTAAAGAATTGACCCTATGCTTAAAGTCAGGGGCTTGTCAAGTAATTTTAGATTATTGAACATTGAAAATTAAAAATCTAAAATTCGGTGATAAGATTTAGATAGTAATGCAAGGATGAAATTACTATACCAGGCTAAAATACATTATAAAAACAGTGATTTTTACTTTTGAACTAAGTTTAGAGGATGATGGCACAACAGGAACCAAGAAAGCCATGAATGAGTAATTTTATATACTTATGCCAGTGCCATGATATGTTTATATCCTGTGGTCTAAATTCCTGTGTTGATGATAATACAAATGGTAAAATGTCTTAATAGTCTTTAATTAATTATTCATAGTATTTACCAAAAAAATACCATAAATGATGTATAAATATACTCTAAGTATTGTCAAAATATATTGTTAGATGAACGGTATATATTAAACTGAAGCTTGAAAATAAACCTGATTTAGTAACTAATCGGTGAGTGCTGTTGTGACTACTAACCAGTAAGTATTGATCGACCGGGCTATCCACTTTTCAAAATCCAAAATCCAAAATCCAAAATCTAAAATTGATTAACTAATGACTCGTGACGTTTTGATTATTGGTGGCGGTATTATCGGTTTAGCGATCGCCATTGAACTAAAATTGCGGGGAGCATCGCCCACCGTAATCAGTAGAGATTCCCCAGGTGCTGCTACCCATGCGGCGGCAGGAATGCTAGCACCAGATGCCGAGCAGATATCAGTGGCAGCCATGCAGCAATTATGCTGGCGATCGCGTAATTTATACCCAGAGTGGACAAGCAAACTGGAGGAAATTACGGGGTTAAATACTGGTTATTGGGCTTGTAGCATTCTCGCACCAGTTTATCAACCAGATGGGAGTAAAAATCAATCCTGTTCTTCCTCCTCCCCCGGTTACTGGCTAGATAGGGAAGCCATACATCAATATCAACCAGGATTAGGTGAGGAAGTTGTTGGTGGTTGGTGGTATCCAGAAGATGGACAGGTAGACAACCGCGCCCTAGCTAAGGTATTGTTAACAGCAATTCAATCCTTGGGAATTGAATTAAAATCAGGCATTCAGGCAGAAGGAATTTTACAACAGCAAGGCCTGGTTATGGGGATACAAACCAACACCGGGTTATTAAAAGCAGACCACTATATTATGGCTACAGGGGCTTGGGCGAATCAATTGTTTCCCCTACCCGTAAAACCGCAAAAAGGGCAAATGCTCAGTCTGCGAATCCCGGAATTTCTGCCCGCATTACCCTTAACTAGGGTGTTATTTGGGGAAAATATTTATATAGTACCGCGGCGCAATCGCAGAATTATTATTGGTGCCACCAGTGAAGATGTTGGTTTTACTCCCCACAACACCCCAAGGGGGATTCAAACCTTACTCACAGGAGCAACTCGTCTCTATCCCCAATTACAAGAATATGCCATTGAAGAATTTTGGTGGGGATTTCGTCCCACTACTCCCGATGAATTACCCATACTGGGGACCAGTAACTGTGAGAACTTAACCTTTGCCACAGGACATTACCGCAATGGTATTCTTTTAGCACCGATTACAGCTGGGTTAATTGCAGACTTAATTTGCTCGCAAAAGTCCGATCCCCTACTTTCTCACTTCCATTACTCCCGTTTCCAATCCCCATCACCTACTAATTCCTCCATGCTTGCCAATTCTCCCCATCTTCCCCTCACCCTCACCACTAACAACTACCAGCTTTCTACCCAAGATACACCCCTAAGCATTGGTGGTAAAACCTTTACCTCCCGCTTAATGACTGGAACGGGTAAATATCGTACCATCCAAGAAATGCAACAGAGTGTTGTCGCTAGTGGTTGTCAAATTGTCACCGTTGCTGTGAGGAGAGTACAAACCAATGCTCCAGGACACGAGGGTTTAGCAGAAGCCTTAGATTGGCAGAAAATTTGGATGCTTCCTAATACCGCAGGCTGTAAAACCGCCGAGGAAGCAATTCGGGTTGCTCGGTTGGGTAGGGAAATGGCAAAACTTTTGGGACAGGAAGACAATAATTTTGTCAAGTTAGAAGTGATACCAGATGCTAAGTATTTACTCCCAGACCCCATCGGCACCCTCTCAGCCGCAGAACAATTAGTCAAAGAAGGGTTTGCGGTGTTGCCCTATATTAATGCCGATCCCATGTTAGCCAAGCGTTTAGAAGAAGTTGGTTGTGCTACAGTTATGCCCTTAGCTGCACCCATAGGTTCGGGACAAGGTTTAAAAACAGCTAGCAACATTCAAATTATTATTGAAAATGCCCAGATACCAGTAGTTGTAGATGCGGGTATTGGTTCCCCATCCGAGGCTGCACAGGCCATGGAAATGGGTGCAGATGCCTTATTAATTAATAGTGCAATCGCCCTGGCAAATGACCCTCCAGCAATGGCTTACGCGATGAATTTAGCCGCAGTGGCAGGGCGAACGGCATATTTAGCTGGCAGAATGCCGATGAAAAGCCATGCTAGTGCTTCTTCTCCCTTGACTGGAACCATTGTCAATTAGTTGACAGTTGACAGTTGATGGTTGACAGCTGGTGGTTGATAGTAATAAGACAGGCGTAGGCGTAGGTTGGGTGGAGCGGAGCGCAACCCAACATTATCAATATTTAGGGCTTGCAGCAAAAAGTCATTTGGTGGGGGTAGGCTTCGGCCGTGAGCTCAGCGTTCGACTGAGCTCACGCCGAAGTCCGAATGGGAACTCTTAACAGGCAACAGGCAACAGTTCTGACCCTATTATTTTCATTTTTCCACACTTCAAAAAACTCCAGATGCAAGGTATTTCAACCTCAAACCCCTATTTTCTTGCACTTTATCCGGAGAAAACAGCCCTTATGCATTGATAAATCAATGTTTTATAGTTATTCAGCAAGCCCTAAATAAACCATACTTGATTGTTAGACTTTTGGTTCTTGCTGTGTTGCACAGTGTATACTTCCCCCACCTGAGGCAATAGCATTTATTGAAATTTGCTCAATTGTCCTATCAGGAAATGTCTTGGTTATAATAGCTTTGGCATTTTTATCAGCATCAGGATCTCCGAAACTCTGCATAATAACTGCATTGTTACAAACATAATATCCGATATATCCAGCTGCAAAATCATCAGCTCCGTAGGTCGAGTTAATTAAATTGGGCGTATCAATAATGACGATATTCAATTTGTTTCCATCTGCATCCGTAGCTTTTTTCAACTCTTCAATATTGTTTCTAGTAACCTCATAGTCATAAGATTTTCGATGATTATCACGACTAACGATCACTTCTCCTTGTTTTGAAAAACGTGCATAAAAATCGGTATGACCATCAGTAATATCTCTGCCTTTGATACCTTCAAGCCAAATAATTTTTTTCAGCCCCAATAATTCCTTTAATTCTGTTTCTACATCAACTAGACTCATATTCGGGTTGCGGTTATCATGTAATACACAGCTTTTTGTTAAAATTGCCGTGCCATGACCATCTACTTCAAAACACCCACCTTCAAGTACTAGGTTAGTTGTTTTAATTTTAGCGTTTACCGTATTTGCAATCAGATTTGCTACTTTTGCATCTTGAGTGTGTTCTTGCTTATTTCCCCAACCGTTGAAATTGAAGTTTATAGCATATTTGTGTCCATCACTCCCCTTGACAAAAGTAGGTCCGGTGTCTCTCAACCATAGGTCATCCGTCGTAAATTTTATGAGCTCTATGGGATAATTATGTGAATTTAATCCTTCAAGGAGAGAAATTGCTTCGTCATAGTCATCAGGACTTACAAGCATGGATACCGGTTCATATTTAGCAATTGTTCTTGCTATCAAAGCCAAATTTCTTTTTACTTGAGGTATTTGACCCTTCGACCATATGTAATCATTGGCGACAAAAGACATCCATGTCCTTTCATGGGGTTCACTTTCTTCTGGCATCATGAACGAATTATTTTTTGAACTGTATACCATGCTGGAATTACATCCTAAGAAGAATCCTCCAGTTATGAAAAATATCGATTTGATGAAATTTCGCCTTGATGGCATTCAATCCTTCCTTGCACTAACGGCTTACGCGTCACACAATGGCAATAATGCGGTGAGAAAATCTACACCGCATTTTGCCTCCCCTACACGAAAAATATTCCAGTTGTGTAAGTCCTAATTAATATTCAACGATTAATTCCTCTTACACTTAGTTGTGGTTTTGACATCCATTTCTCCAGATGCAATATGTGAGTCAAGAAATGTAACAAAATGTTTCCCTAGGGGAGAACAAAAATTACGCTTTTGTAACATAATACAAAAAACTGGAGAAAGGAATTTATTTATGCCCTACACAAATGAAGAAGGTGGTCGTCTGAATAATTTTGCCCGTGAACCCAAGGTTTACCAAGCAGAGCCACCCACAGCAAACCAAAAACGCAATTATATTTTTCTGGGCATTTTAGGTGCAGCATTAATTGGTGGCTTAATTTTTGTAGCTTACTCAGTTTCTAGCGTGAGTTAAGGGAGCATCCCAATTTTTCAAGAGCATCTGCTAGTGGGAGCATCTTGCTCCCTTGATATGCAAAGCGGGCAAGATAGAAAAGAAGCATACTCAAGATTTCGGCAGATAGAATAGTCTTATCTTATGCCGTGTTACCTATGAACCCAAATCTTAATACCCAAGACTTACAAACAATCCCTACGCATACCAAAAAAATTATTAACCTAGAGCATATTTTTAAGATATATGGTACTGGCGACACGGAAGTCCGGGCACTAAACGATGTCAACTTGATTGTAGAAACAGGGGAATATTGTTCCATTATGGGGCCATCCGGTTCTGGAAAGTCCACAGCGATGAATATTATTGGTTGTTTAGATCGTCCTACCTCTGGCAATTATTATCTAGATAATGTAGATGTTGCCCAAATGGATGATACGAAATTAGCCCATATTCGCAATCAAAAAATTGGCTTTGTGTTTCAGCAATTCCATCTTTTATCCCAACTGAGTGCACTAGAAAATGTCATGTTACCAATGGTATACGGGAGTGTACCACCCAAAGAACGCCAGGACAGAGCCACAGAAGCACTGATTCGGGTTGGTTTAGAAAAACGCCTATCTAACAAACCTACCCAACTTTCTGGAGGACAACAACAAAGGGTAGCCATCGCCCGGGCGATTGTTAATAATCCGGTTTTACTCTTGGCAGATGAACCCACTGGAGCACTTGATTCCCACACAACTCAAGAAGTATTAGAAATTTTCGGGGAACTCAATCACAGTGGGATGACTGTGGTGATGGTAACCCACGAGTTAGAAGTGGCGCGTCATACCCAAAGAATAGCTTGGTTTGTTGATGGTCAAGTTGTCCATTCCCACCTCACCCCCGATGAGCTCAGTCGTGTTGTAATCTCCTGAGAGTTGAGGGTTGATGGTTGATGGTTGACAGTTGAGGAGTGAAGATAAAATAAAATAAACGCGCCTCACCCTGTCCCCAACTCCCAACTGGTGAACACTGATTACATGGATGACACCGATGATACGGATAGTTGATAACCCAACTATTAACTCCTACCTGTCAACTGTCAACTCTTAACTCTTAACTCTTAACTCTTAACTCTTAACTCTTAACTATTGACATGCCATTAAGGCCTGTGCTAACTCCTTAGCAGTTTGATAGCGATCGCGTGGTAGGGGCTCTGTGACTTTCTCAATAATTTCCCTGAGTTTAGGTGTAATAGTGGGCACATTATCCACATTAAACCGAAAACTTCTGCCCCGCAGGCGGTAAAATTTGAATGGGTTTTCCCCTGTGAGTAAAAATATCAGGGTAGGCCCAATGGCATATAGATCTGATTGGGTGAGGGGTTGGCCCCTTTCCTGTTCCGGGGCGCAGTATCCTTCCGCACCAATACGAGTACCAGGGGTGGTACCAATTTCCTTCACAGCTCCAAAATCCAGAACCACAATTTGATTATTAGAACTGCGTACCATTAAATTAGCAGGTTTAATATCCCGGTGAATTAGGGGTGGCTCCTGACTATGGAGATAGTCTAAAATGTCACAGGTTTGAATCATCCAGGCGATCGCTTGATAGGGAAGAATTGGACCAGTGAGTAATACCCTTTTTTCTAAATCTTGGCCGTGAACCAACTCCATTGCCAGGTATTTTTTCCCATCTTCCATAAAAAAATCATAATATTCAGGAATGCCAGGATGATGAAGGGATTTGAGAGTATATGCCTCTCGCTCAAATAACTCCCTTGCCTTGGCAACCTTTGCCATATCAGCATTCATTTGTTTCAAAACTAACAATTGGGGTCTCCCCCCAATCATCCCTACCCCATTCCATGCCAGATAAGTAGTACCCATTCCCCCCTGTCCTAAAGTTCGCAATACTTGGTAATTGCGAATAGTTTTTTGTACTGACAGGGGTTGGCCACAGTGAATACAAAATAGATTCCCTGGTGCATTTCCTTCGTGAGTACAACTAGAAATTACAGGATTAATATTTCTTTGGTTGAGTGTAACCTGCTCTATGTGGAATTGCAGCATGGGCCCGCCCTTTGCCAATTGCAGGAGGGAATTATTTAACAAGGGACTTTGATGAATTAAAATCCCATTTAAAAAAGTTCCATTAGTTCCATGGCTAATCACCTGCCAACCATCACCACTAGCATTGCGCCGAATTTCTAAATGATGCCGGGAGACTAAGTTATCCGTTAATACTACGTGATTATCAGCCGAACGACCAACCCGAATTACGGATTCGTTTTCAAAGCACCACTGATCGAGTGGTATTTGTTTTTGCGCTTCTAGCAGGGTTAGACTAACCACAATTAGGGGATAAAAACTAAAAGGTAAAAGATAAGCATTTTTAATATGGGCTATGGAAAATCGGACGAACTTTTGCCCGGATTAATACCGCAGTAATATTATCATGACCGTTATACTCATTTGCTAAATTAATTAACTCTTTGACACCAGTATCAAGATTTACTCCAGAACTTAATAAGGGGAGTAAATGAGTTTTCCAATTAGTTACTAGTAAATCATTGTCCGATAACCCATCAGAAACCAGGACAAACAGGGTATCTTCATTAATCTCCAAAAATTGCACATCTGGATCGAGGGAGTTTGCGTCACGGGGACCAAGGGCTTGGGTTAACTGGTAGGCATCTGGACGGGCATAAGCAATGGTTGCTTCTACTCCCCTAGCAATTTCCCGTTGACCAACTTCATGGTCTACTGTAACCTGCTCTAATCCCTGCTTGCGAGTCAAACGGTAGAGACGACTATCTCCCACATGGGCAACTGCGACTTTATTTTCCTGAACCAACATCATGACTAAGGTTGTCCCCATGCGGCCCACACCAGAACGAGCATCGCTTTGATTGAGGTCAAAAATAGCTTGATTGGCAGCAATTACACCCTGACGAATAATTTCCTCACTAGGTAGTTGCTTCCCGGTCCAATGGGTTTGAAAATAATCTCTGAGGGTATTTACAGCTAACTCGCTGGCTACTTCCCCACCAGCATGTCCTCCCATGCCATCACAGAGAATATACAAGCCACGCACATTTAAGGTTTTACTTTTTGGCAATTCAATTTTACTAATTTCGGTTTCAATGCCAAAACAATCTTCATTATGATTTCTTTGCCTGCCTACATCCGTATAACCAGCATCATCTAAACTACTTAACTGCATTGGTAAATTAACTGTGGGCAGGTCATCAGCAATTACCGTTGTATCTTCCGGGGCATCTGGTTGCAGGATGGTAGGTGAAGCAGGTATTTCCCCACTATCGCTGTTTTGCTCTCCTACAAAATTATTTGTATCATTATTTGCATGGTCTGATTCTGGGTCATTATCTTGTAACTCATCGGCAATTTCTGCCAAACGAGATTGTAAATCCGTGGGGCTGGCAATTTTACCTTGTTCTAAATCTGCCAACAAATTTAACATCGAGCCAAATTGTGTCCGTTGGGATTTACTAAACAGATGATGCCATGCTTTCCCCAAGGCTTGGAGGGTGGGAGTTGGCTGTTCTCCATCACCATTGGATATTTCCGTTTCTGGAGATATATCCTTGGCTAGATGGGTATTTCCCACATACAAACGCTGTAGTGCCAATGATTGATCTTCATCTAAACGTAAATTTGATAACTCTAGGAGACTCCCACAAGCATCAAAAGGCTCTAGCAACTCCCACAACTGGGTAATTTGATGAAAACACTCCAATATTTGCAATGAAGTTGTGCTATCTTCTTGCCACAATTCTAGTAAAGATTGCCAACCAGAGCGATCCTCTAGTAGCACTACCTCCATACTATCTTGTTGCCAAGCATCATGAATTGGGGGAATACCCTTGTGAAGTTGAGGTTGTAGGGCGATATATGTTTGAGCTAAGGGAGGAAAGTTTCCCAAATCTCCACCCAGGGAATCGGGTACATCCCGGGGCTGTTTAGCTAATATCACTTTTAGAGGAGTGATTTGATATGGTTGACAGTCCAGAACTCGGACACATACCTGTGTATTATCAAATAATAGGGGCTCTAATAACTGATACCTCTGTTGAGAATCTAAGTAATCACCAATCATTAGTTGAGGAGTCGCGGGAGACTCTTTTATTTCTGGGTTTTCTAATTGTTGAGATTCTTCCTCTAATTTTTGCGGTGACAAAGAATTCTTGTTCACAATCAATGCTGTCCGGATAGTGCCGCAAACTGCACCACATTCATGGCATTTCTCAGCATTAGTGGCAACATCAACACCACATTCGGGACATACCCTTTGACTTAAGGACATACCACAATTTTGACAGAATTTATTATTATTGGGATTTTCAAACTGACACTCAGGGCAAATTAGCATTATGGAAATTCCTTAATTCCCGTTCCAGGGTGCTTGTAGCCAATGATATCCAAGGTTTTACGATTGTAATTCACTTCCCAAAAATGTTTGAGAAAGATTGTGTTGTACCTGTGATGTTTGCTGGCAGTCTCCATTGTTACTCATCGTCAACTAGAAGCTCAGGAGAATTGACAAGTAGTATATGTTCACCTGAATCTTGACATCCAAACTAACATGATGTGCATATTCCAACACATATCTTTAAGTTTACATTTTAAAATTTATCGAAGCGGCAGTCCAATTGAAAAATAATTTGCACCTCCAATTACCTAAGTCTGATTTTCTTCCTCTCTGCCCACTGCACCGGTGCTCCCTTGCCTCTTTCTCAAACCCACAAAGACTAATTCTCTCCCGGGACAATGGGGAGCTGCACTGTAAAACAGGTAGAATTAGATTGACTTTCGACGAAAATAGTCCCTCCTAAATGAATAATTAATTTTTTCACCAGTGCCAAGCCTAATCCCGTTCCCCCTTGTTTGCTAGGATCGTTACTGGGAATACGGTAGAACTTGGCAAAAATCCGGTCAAATTCTGCTGCTGGAATCTCTACACCAAAATTCTCCACTTGCAACTGGATACAATCCAATGATGCTTGGGCAGTAATCCTAATTTTGCTACCAGGAGGACTAAATTTACAGGCATTGTTCAATAGTTCAACTAAAATACGTTCTAGGCTGAATGGATCGGAAATTAGGGTTGGTAAATTGGGGAAGATGTTCAAAGACAAATCATGTTCACAGCGAGAATGGCGGGCTTTAAACAAATGTACTACCTTAGTCAGCCATGAATTAACTTCCAAAGTTTCCATTACCAAAGGCTTAGTGTTGCTATCCAGACGCTGTAAATCGAGGAAATTATTAATTAGGTTAATTTCGCGATCGCATTCATTGTTTAATATATGAAAATAGCGATTGGCTTTAGATAATTCTGATTGTGAAGCTACCACGGCTAATGTGGAGGATGGCTGTTGATTTAAAGCAATACCCAACATCTGAATCGCCATTTTCATATTCGTCAGTGGAGTTCGCAATTCATGGGAAATTGTACTGAGAAATTCATCCTTGAGGCGATTGAGAATTTCTACTTCCTTTAGCTGTTTTTGGGTTGTTTGTTGGCTTTTTGTCAGGGCAGTTTCAGCCAATTTGCGCCCAGTAATATCGATCGCACAACCCATATAACCAGCGAAATCTCCCCTAGGACTAAATCGGGGTACGCCAGTATCTAAAACCCAGCGATACTCTCCATCAACACGTTTTAAGCGGTACTCTATCTGAAATTTTTCCCGGATATTAAATGCTGAGGTGTAAGTTTGCACAAGTAAATCCCGGTCTTCTGGATGTAATCCTTCTAACCAACCCCAACCCAATGACTGCCCCATACTCCGTCCAGTAAAGTCAAGCCATGATTGGTTGAAAAAATTATACATGGTGTCCGCACCTGACATCCACAACATGACTGGTGCACTATCTGCCATTGTATGAAAGTGTTGCTCACTTTCTCGCCAACTATCTTCAGAGCGTTTGTGTTCTGTTATGTCCTCACAAACCATCAAAATTACTGGGGTTTTGACAATAGCCTGTTCCTGAGATTTATCTGACGTAGGCAAATTACCATTTTCCTGAGGTAAGATCCTTGCTACTACCTTTACCCAAATGATGTCACTCTTGGGGCAATGCAAACACAACTCCCAACTAACAATTTTGCGTACAGAACCCTCTCTCAAGAGGTTTGATAAGCCATGGGATAATTTTTGCTGGTCCAATGGGGTAAACAAACTGGTAATATGTCGCTGGGTCAATTCTTCGGGAGAATAACCAAGGGATTCTGCGCCAAATTGATTTACAGATAAAATTTTGCCATTGATATCTACACAAATATAAACAGTGGGTATGTAATTATACAAATCATGCAATAACACCAGTTCCTCTTGATGGGGCTGGCGTTTTTCCGGCGTGCAAAGTTCTAAGTTAGGGGCTTTTTCTACGACATGTTCTAAATGTTTAGGCATCACTAACAATGGAGATTTTTGCCAAGCAAAATGCCTACTAAACTGCTGATTATGACTCATAATATTTAAACTTGCACCCACGCGCTGATAATGTTAATCAAATCAAGAATGGAAATGGTATGGCACTGTTTTACTTGGATTGGTGTACATGTAAATTGGTGCCTAAAATTTGATATTTTCTGAAAAATTAGACCGGAGTTTTATAAATAACAAATTACCTCTTGGAACAAGGATACAGAGAAATATTAGTGTGGCAGAGTTCAAGATAGTTTTTGATGAAGTTGGTATTTGGGATAATCAGAATTGATCCACATACAGCCAGAAACCCTAAATTTTCGGGTGTTTTCCATGGCTAACCCAACTATCCTTGCCAAAAACTAGATTAGTGGACGTAAGTTTTCAAACCGTTATACAGCGTATTTCATCTTCGTGAAGTACATTTGGACGGGCACCAGATGCCCATCCCACTCTTATTTTTAGTATGTAATCGTGTACTTCATTTCCCTCCAAAATGCTGTATTTGTGACCCTAATAATTTCTAAAGAATCTTTTTTTTTATGGTAATGCTAATAGAAAATTGCATAATTTTCACTATGATTGATACCCCTCACTGTCAATTTTGCATTTTTCTATGTTAAAGTTATTTGTGATTAGAAATACTTATGTAAATTTATGTTTGTGTGGCGTAGATAAAAGTACGAAATAATTGGATTTCTACTGCGCTAAGATAACGCCATTGTCCCGGTTGTAAGTCATCTAATTGTAAATTCCCAATCCTATTCCTGACTAATCGCAAGGTGGGAAAGCCCACAGCCGCAGTCATGCGACGAACTTGACGATTTTTTCCCTCTGTCAAAGTTATTTCTAGCCACCCAGTAGGTACGGTTTTGCGGAATCGGATGGGGGGATTGCGTTCGGGTAAGGGGGGAGGATTTGATAGCAATTTTACCTTAGCTGGTCGGGTACGGTAATTTTTGATGACTACTCCCTTTTCTAACTGTTGGATAGCATATTCATCGGGAATTCGCTCTACTTGTACCCAATAAGTACGTTGATGACCAAATTTAGGATTGCACAGGCGATGTTGTAATTGCCCGTGGTTGGTTAACAGTAGTAAGCCTTCACTATCCCAATCTAAGCGTCCGGCCGGATAAACTTGAGGTATGGAAATGTAGTCTTTGAGAGTGCTACGGGTGGGAGTATCTTGGGTGAATTGGCAAAGCACACCGTAGGGTTTATAAAACAAGAGATATTTATACTTTTGATTACCCATTTGTGGCTGTGCAGGAAGTCATGTTTATTTTACTTAAAAATAAACTGGATACAAGCCCCTAGCTTTAGACATCTACGGTGTACACACAAGTCCTACTTGTTTTCGTTTAGGCCTATTTAGCCCCCTAGATCCCCCAATTCTGGGGGACTTTAAAAATTCTTGTTCCCCCAATTTTGGGGGTTAGGGGGCGGTTCGATGGAGACTTGGCTAAATTTGATTACTTGTGTGTACACGCGAGGGCTTTAGACATGGGGTTAATCGGTAAATCCAAAATCCAAAATCCAAAATCTAAAATTGAATGACTGGGTGATAACCTACGTGATTGTAGGTACATATTAGGGCATCTTAGGTAAGGAAACCATAAATTCAGAACTTGAAAATGTCAACTTCCCGGATGTACCGCCGTTCATTTCTATTTTTAGGTGGTGCTGCCTTGACAAAAATCTTGACAAATGCACCTGCTAAGGAACATTATACAGTCAGAGTTGGTTCCAGTAATATTGTCGATCGCCATCCAGCTGTAAAGGTCGATCGCGGTAAAATTAATGGTATTCCTTTTTACCGGACAATTATTGATCTGACCAATCCCAACACTTTTATTACCATTGGTTTAGCAAATAATGCCACCTTTGCTAATACCCAGCAACGTAGTAGCGGAGACGAGGAGTTTAGACGATTAGTTGCTCGACATTCGGCTGCGGTGGTGGCTGGAGGCACATTTTTTGCTAAAAATAAGCAGAAAACCGTCATGGGTAATATGGTGGCGGGGGGAAGGTTTCTCAAGTACAGTCAATGGGAAAATTTTGGCACAACCTTGGGGTTAGGTGCAGGTAATCAGCCAGAAATGGTGACAGCCAGGGCAGATGGAAAACCCCAATGGAATCGTCATTGGTTTTCTCTCACCTGTGGTCCGAGGTTACTGCGTCGGGGTAAAATTTGGTTGAAACCTGGTTTAGAAGGTTTTAAAGATCCCCATGTATTGGGTAAAGCTAGCCGTAGTGCTATTGGCTTTCCTGCTAGTGGTAAACAGTTAATTTTAGTTACTTTTCAGGACTTATTGACTTTACCACAGGAAGCACGGGCAATGAGAGCTATCGGTTGTTCTGAGGCGATGAATTTAGATGGGGGTTCGTCCAATGCTTTAGCTGTAGGAAAAAAAATAGTAGTTCCTGCCCGTCGTCCATTGACTAATGTCATTTTAATCTATGATGGCAAAAATCCTGCTCCTGAGGCTTTAAAGCAGTCTTGGTCAAGATTTCAACAAGGGGAGCGCCCTGTAGTTGGGGAGTGAGTATAATTAAAGCGTGGGGTACTCCTTCATGAGTGTTCGCAGGCTCAGTAGCTTCATAATATGGAACTACAAACTTTTCATTCGTGGCAGCGATTCTTCCCACAGCAGAACAAGGACTACAGTGCATCTACTTATGCCAATTCTTGACACAATACTATAAACCAATCCAAATGGTGCGTCTGGATGAGCGTACAGGAAATATATTCATCCTGGCTGGAGATGATATAGAAATTTTGATTAGTCGTAATGGAGACTTTGAATATCTATGAGCAAGCCTAACTTTGATACTATGAGTAAGGCAGAATTACGAGCCTATGTAATTGCACACCAAGATGATCAAGAAGCTTTTTACGTATTGGTGGATAGCCTTACAGCAAACCAATCTGCCGCAAAGTATCTTGCACCAATGACTCCACAAGATATACAAAAAGCAGTATTAGAGCAAATTCAGAAGAGAAATGGTGAAGGAATTAGGAGAACGTTGAGAAATAACATCAATGAAGCATCTCTAGAAATTGGCAAGTCAGAGGTGAACTTAAAAGATACTTAAACACTTGAATAAACACAACAGCAAATTCAAGAAGCGATCGCTTTTCATTTGAAATGTTTACGTGAATCAAGTTTACCTATTCCTCAACCAACGATCTTTTGTGAATATGTTGAAGCCTACCCTTGAAAGATCCCAGCCCCTCTGCTTACTAAGTAGAGAAGGGGTTGGGGAATTATACGAGCGATCGCACAACTATCTCTATATCCTAAGGCTTTGAGGTGAGCAATGCAATCATTGGCTTTATCTGGGGGAACCGAGGCTAATAATCCCCCAGCAGTTTGGGGATCGAATAATAAGGGATAATGGGGATGGTGGGAAACTGACTCTTGATTAGATATATACACAGATGCTTGTAAGTTTTCTGGATGTAAGGAGCTAAAAATTCCTTCAGCTATGGTTTCCCTTGCACCTGTTAATACAGGTAAATTTTCTAACTGTAGTTCCACCCCTACCCCAGAAGCCTGAACCATTTCCAGTAAGTGTCCTAATAAACCAAAACCAGTAACATCAGTACAAGCACGGGCACCATATTGTAATAAACATTCAGCTGCTAATTGATTAGACAATAACATCGATGCCACTGCCCCATCAATCCATCTACCCTTGGCTCTGTGACGCATCTGAGCAGCAAATAATGTCCCCGTTCCCAGGGCTTTAGTTAAAATCAATACATCTCCCGGTTCCATCCCGCCTTTACGTAACAACTTGTCTGCATCTGCAAAGCCGTTACAAGATAAACCAAATCCTATGTCTGTGTCTTCCGTTGTATGTCCACCGATTAATGATGCACCTGCTTGATTGAGTACTTGTACCGCACCAGATAATAATTGATAGAGAGTTTCTTCTACCTTACTAGGAATACCATAGGGAATAGTAGCGATCGCTAATGCACTGTGAGGAGTCGCACCCATGGCAAATATATCACTCAAGCAATGATTAGCGGCAATTTGTCCAAAAATATAGGGATCGTTGATTAAACTGCGAAAGTAATCAATGGTTTGCACCAGCACCTGATTCCCTGTTACCTGAATTACCGCCCCATCATCCCCTGCATCCAAACCAATTAGAATATTTTGCTTATTCTCCCCAATTCCTGGTGCTGATTGAATACGCTGCAAAACCTTTTTCAAGACTGTACTACCAACCTTGGAACCACATCCAGCACAGGGCATAATTGAATTTTTGATTATCCGTTGTTGGTTTTGGATTGTGGATGTAGATTGTGGAGAATAGATCATCCGTTGTGTATTGTGCCTTGGAACTATTTCTTTATTACCCTGCATCTGGGGGAAATTACGGAACTGTTCCATGAAGCGACGGTCGATCCAGTCTTTCCAACGCCAGATAAGTTGATGGGGGGGTAACGTAAAGATACCACGGGTGGCGATGGCTTTACCATCCCCCGTACCGATTAAGCTTAAATATTGTTTTTGCGGGGTATAAGGTTGCAGGGGTTTTTCTCGGAATAATCTTTGCAGATTGACAAATAATGGTTTTCCTTGACGCACGGCAAATACCCCAGCTTTGGGACGGGGATGGTTCACCATAGTGGCAATATCACCGGCTGCAAATATGTGGGGATGGGACACAGATTGTAAGGTATCATCTACCAGAATAAAACCCTGGGGATCTGTTTTGAGTCCCGATGCTGGCAACCATGGAGGTGCTGATGCTTGTGTCACCCAGAAAATATGAGTATACTCCCCTGTGAAACCAGATTCACATCGCAGTTGCAATCTATCAATGGATTTGTTGTGGGGTTCTATTTGAATGACATTTTCTCCCAGATGTAGTTGAACATGACGCTCCCGTAATATTTTTTCGATTTGACGGCGCACTATATGATGATTATTGGGCATCAGTTGAGGATGACGCTGAAATAAATGGATTTGCAAATTCTCTGTGCTCCCCTGCTCCCTGCTCCCCTGCTCCCTGCTCCCCTGCTTCTTTCTCCCTACTCCCTGACTAATCAGCCGATGTAAATTAGCCTCCATAGAAAGTGCTAATTCCACACCTCCCACACCTCCACCAACAATGGCGATTTTGGTTGCTTGTTGGGGATTTTTAGCAAAATCTTGAGTTACTTTTTCCCAGTACGTTAATAACTGAGCCACAGGTTTGGCGGGAATAGCATAATCCATTGCACCGGGTACAGATATTGTGGCAGGAGTACTACCAATATCAATAGAAAGGACATCAAAACTAACTGCTGGACGACTAGCGCAAATAACTTGGTTGTTGGTTAAATCCACACCAACTACATGATCGAGATATAATTGTGCTTGGGCAAAATTGGCAAGCGATCGCAAATCGATATGACACCCATCCCGACTGTAAAATCCAGCAATATGTCCTGGTAGCATACCGGAGTAAGGAGTATCAGATGCATCAGTAATTAAGGTTAAACGCACCCCTGGTATGGGATGCATACCCAGCATTTTTAATACAATAACGTGACTATGACCACCACCAACTAATACTAAATCTTTCACTATGGGATTGTACATTGGCAAGGGGGAAGAAATTTTGTATGGCTAGTGGTTTATACAAGTAATAAGTAATAAATAGGTGTAGGGTGCGTGACAGTGGAAAAATATTTGAACTTGGCAATAAGACTTATAACATCACGCACGAACCACCGATTGTGACAATTGGGTAAGTCCTGTAAGTAATAAATAGTTATCCATGCCCTTGGGTTCAAACTTAGGTAATAGTGTCAGGATCTACACCCAATTCCCGTAATCTTTCTGCTAACAATTGGGCGCGTTGTGCTTCTGTTTGAGCCCGTTGTGCTTCTGTTTGAGCCCGTTGTGCTTCTTGTTGAATTTGTTCTTGGGGAGTTGGATAACGCTTACCTGCTTCGTCATACCAATATAACCATTCTCGCGTCACTCCACTATAATTACCTCTTTCACAACCAATTCCTAGACCAATTTCTGGTAACCAAACGGGACTTCCTGATTGCAGTTGATATTTTCCATTCACTAACTTGTGTACTTCTAACCGTGGTTTGCGACGACGACGGGAAGAATAAATTACATAATAAAGTACACCCATTGCTGCGTAGTCTTCGAGTTTTTTTGTATACTCTTTGCGGTAATTTTGGGAGACTATCTCTATGGTTAAAATGGGAACGACATTTTCATCCCATAGCACATAACTGGGACGTAATTCTTCATCATACACTCGCTCTACTCCCAAACTGAGAAATGCATCTGGGACAATGGGAGGCTCATCTGGGTCTAAATATATACCCATATCAATTGCAAATAACCAGTCCATCCTTTCGGCCCAAAGAATTAACAAAATGGACTTTAATAACCCTGGTATTAATTCTTGCAGCTCATTATCCACAGGCGTTTCATCGGAGTCAGGAAGCTCATCTGCTGAAGGTAAATATTTAGATAAGTTGTACTCTAACATGATACGTATTTATATTTGCCCAGAACATATTTGCAAAATGCGATCGCTGACCATGTTGGTAATATAATTGTACTATTAATATTAAGCTACATTCATGGAAGCAATTTTAAAATCTAAAATCTCACATCCAAACTTCTATGACAAAAACCCCCACAACTGCACCTGAGAATATCACCTTACCACCGACTCAGGAGGAACTACCCTATGATGATGGTACTACCATGGAAAGCCAACGCCATAAAATGCAAATGGATTTACTCATAGATACTTTACAACCATGGTTAGGGCAAAGGGAAGATGGTTATGTAGGCGGTAATATGTTTGTCTACTACAGTTTGGCCCAGGTTAAGAACAAAGATTTTAAAGGACCAGATTTTTTTGTTGTGTTGGGAGTTCCCCAAGGAGAGCGCAAAAGCTGGGTTGTCTGGGAAGAAGGGAAAGCACCAGATGTGGTAATTGAGTTACTTTCTGAGAGTACCGCCACAGTAGACAAGAATGAGAAAAAATTAATTTATCAGAATCAAATGCGCGTGCCAGAATATTTCTGGTACGACCCTTTTTATCCAGATGATTGGGCTGGATTTTCTATGCATAATAGCATTTATCAACAGATCCCAGTCAACTCCCAAAATCAATTAGCTAGTCAGTCTTTAGGATTAGCTTTGCAACGTTGGCAAGGTAGCTATAAAGGCGTTGAAGCTACGTGGTTACGCTGGGCAACTTTAGCAGGAGAATTGTTACCAACTGCTGAAGAGATTGCCCAGCAAGAACGTCAAAGGGCAGAGCAAGAAAGCCAAAGGGCAAATATGATGGAACAACAACTCTTACAAACTGCACGTAATTTGTTGCAAGAAGGAATGAGTGTAGAGCAGGCGGCAAAATTAACAGGACTTCCAGAATCAGCGATTGAGTAGTTAGCAGTCAGCAAAAACTATGGATTTCAATGTAGAACAGGGATAGTTTAAGGAGCTTCAATCAAACTCTTTAAACAATGCTGATAATATAACATTAGAAAATAAAAAACCTTCGGGATCGCTTAACTTTAAACTATCTCCTACTATTTGTACCCAACCCTTCTCAATATAAGGTAGGAAAATTTTCTGAATTTGCTGAATTTTTTCCTCCCCAAACTGTTCTTGTAACATCTGTAAACTCACACCCTCTGCTAACCGTAACCCCAACATCAAAGTATCTAATAACACCTCATCCCCTGGTGTCACCTCACAATTGATCGCACACCCATCTTTTACCCATTGATAATACTCTTGAGTCTTACGGGGACGGGTAAACCGCTTACCTCCCACATAACTGGCTGCACCCATGCCAAACCCGTAATAAGGGCGATTTTGCCAGTAAACTCGATTATGGCGACACTGATGCCCCAAACGGGCATAATTAGAAATTTCATAGTGTTCATAACCAGCACCAGTCAAAATATGCTGTGCCATGCGATACATACTTACAGTAGTTTCATCGTTGGGTAAAGGTCGATCCCCTGGTTGATAATAACGACCAAAGGCAGTTCCAGGTTCTATAGTTAAATCATATATTGATATATGGGTGGGTGCTATGGCTACAGCCTGCTCCAAGGAATTTTGCCATATCTCCAAAGTTTGATGAGGTAAACCAGAAATTAAATCAATGCTAAATTCGGGAACCCCTACCTGGCGAATCATCTCCACAGCTGTAAAAATATCAGCAAGGTTGTGGGAGCGTCCGCAAGCTTGCAATAATTCCGGTTGAAATGCTTGTACTCCCAAACTAATGCGATTTATCCCTGCACGGCGATAGCCAAACAGATGTTCTAAATCGAAAGTTCCTGGATCTATTTCCATGGAAATTTCTGCTCCAGGACAAATCCCAAATCGTCGATCCAAAGTTGCCAATATCTGCTGTAATTGATCTACTGACAATAATGAAGGAGTGCCACCACCAAAAAAAATTGTGTTTAAACATTCACCATTAATAGGTGCATTAGTAATTTCTTGACATAAACTTTCTAAGTATTGGTGCATGGTTCCTGATGTTTCACCCCGGAGGCGATCGCCAATTACAAATATAGGAAAATCACAGTAATAACAGCGTCTGCGGCAAAATGGAATATGTATGTAAGCAGCATCTACTCCGGATGTAAACACTAAATTTTGTTCCATTTTGTTACAAACATTAAATTACTATTGGTGCTTTTAATATCTATAAAAATCATGATATTACTTAATGATTTGTTTCTATTTGACCACACCACAACTCGGAGGTGTAAACCATAAAACACTTTGGTTATAATGATTGCAAATGTTGTGAACCCCATCTCATAATATGATTATAAATGTCTTTAAGTATGTATTAATAATTAAATAAAAATCATTTATTTAAACTCAAAAACACAGTTGTAGGAAAACAACACCATCATGCTTGACGCTATTATTATTTTCTCATTCGTCCTAGCAGCTGCGGGGTTAGGATTCTACAGTACGGATCTGCTACCAAATGGTACCTTAGAAAGGGTGACAAATTTAGACGCATTACGCTTAGTTGTGGCTGCCTTTGCTGCCATTCTTGGTGGTGCAGTGGGACTCAGATTTCAAACGGGATATCGTCGTTTGGAAATACAAGTCCGGGAAATGAGCCCAGAAACAATTTTTACCCGTGCCATTGGTTTAGTCATCGGATTATTGATTTCTAATTTAATGCTAGCACCACTATTTTTGCTACCGATTCCAGAGGATTTCGGCTTTATTAAGCCATTGGTTGCAGTTGTGGGTAGCATAGTTCTAGCTTATACTGGCATGAATTTGGCAGATAGCCACGGACGGGGATTACTGCGATTAATTAA
>JAAUYD010100495.1_pt1 | contig 23863 bp, 19 predicted proteins | sample 7278101 | NCBI WGS metagenome assembly JAAUYD01 (sample SAMN14350128, study PRJNA611818) | marine sediment metagenome | isolation source: surface marine sediment (0.6m) | place: French Polynesia: Moorea | collected 2018-08
AAAGATGCCCGGAAAAAGGGCGATACTGACGAATATGGCCCACAGAGGCCATTCATGGGTTTGGTAGTCCTCAAGAAGCGCCACCGTCTCGATTCCGGCCAGCGATCCTATTCGGATATACAGCGACATAAAGACGTACATGGCCAAGAGGACACTGCATAACTCGAATACGGAGCGAAGGCGAAAATACTGCCAGTTCGTAAACAAGGATCTTAACTGATCTCTGGAGCTGAGGCAGGCCGCAATGATAGCCATTGCGGAGACGAGCTGGGCGGCGAGATCGAAAAAAGGGGTCGTGATTTTGAAGTGCCCGCCGATCAGGCCATAAATGCCGATAACGAGCAGCAGAAAGCCCCATAGCTTTAAAACCGAAGACACCCAGGGCCAAACGGGCTCATCGGCCGTCTTCCGGGGCCGGGTATGTGGGGCCGGCCCCGGATCAAAAAGGCAAATCGCGTCGCCGCAATGACCGCAGTAGGAAGCATGGGTCAAGACTTTTGACCCGCATCCGGGGCAATCGCTTTCCAACGTGTTCGGCGTCACCATCAAGGGCTCAGCGGAGATCGTCATCATGCGTTCCCAGGTGAAACCGTTAAGAGGCGCGGGCAATTTTGCGCGTCGCCAACGATGACTTGATCCCGGCGATCAGTGCGGCGATAAAAATAACTTTGATGACAACACCTTGAGCAATGCTCAGCGGATCGACGATGGCGTTCAAAACAATGACGGCTAAATAGACGCAAAGCGCGGTCAGCATGGCCGGGAAAGGCGCCTTACGGGCCCACAAATACAAGCCGAACATGACGGCCGCCAAAAAATAGTTGGTAAGAAACAACCATAAAACCTCTTGATCGATTTCCGTCTTGAGTTCTCCGACTGTATATTGTTTTCCATTGATGGGTTCATCAAGGACGGCCGAATCTTCAAACTGCGTGAGATTCTGCTTGGCTTTTTCGGCCGCTTTGTTGTGAACGAAACCGACGATGGTTCCGAAGACGATGAATAGAATCGAGAGGGCCAAAATCCAATTCGCGGCTTTTTTAATTTTCTTTTGTTCTTCGGGGCTAAGGGCTTTAATTTCTTCCCCGCAGAACGCGCAATAAAGGTCGGCGGCCGGAATTTGCTTTGAACAATGCGGGCAGGATTTCATGTCAACAGGGGCCATACCGAGTTCCTCCTTTGGTCAGAACGTGTTGAACGGGCTGTAAGCGCGATAACGCTTTCGATTGGCCTTTTCACCGGGTGCTGCGCGTCCTGAATATTGAAAAACCGATGAAGATCGATCCTAAAGGGAAATCAGGCTTTTTCATCTCTGGCCTTCCCTGACGTTGTCCATAAGGTCGATCGAAATACGGCACAGAAAAAAGGTCCGGTTTCTTGGCCGTCACATGCTTGATGCGGGACGTACGCCGTTTGTCGCGCCGAACCGTCTCGCATCCCGCCTGGCCATCGCTATTTGGCCAATGTCGACATCAATTCCCGGTCCGCGAATAATTGCAATAAAACGTCCGTCAGGAGTTTGTTGAGATATTCCTGATTGGTCTCGGCCGTTGGAACGACGACCACCCGGTCTTCGTTGTCGACCCGATACATCTTTTCATAGGTGTTTCCATGCGCGTCCGCGAATACCTTGAAGGCGGCTTTGGTATGGATCCCGCCTGTCCAGAAGCCGGTCGAGGTCGAGTATTTAAACAACCTGATTTCGACTTTGAGGTTGGGCTCATTGTCCGCACCGCACCGCATCGGAGTGAAGCCCTTTTTAGCCAGCCCGGTTAACAGTTCTTCCAGGATCAAGGTTTCCATGTCTTGTTCGGTTGTTATGGGGGCCCCTTTGCCATAGGCGGTCCCTCGGTGCCCCAAGCCCTTGTCGGGGCGCTCATCAACGACTTTTACGTGTACGGTGCTTCCGCCGCCCTCATTGCTTTCGGGCATCTCGATCTCGGCGTCGAGCACGGCGGTTTGGGTGGTGAAGGCACAAGACACAAAGGCCAAACAGATCACCATCGACAAAGCCAACCTGCAAATCAACGTGGCCATAGGGCTACCCTTCCTCTGTTTTTGACAAAATGATGCATCCTTAAGGATGGTTTGTTAATCGGCACAATAGGCCGCTGAAACTGGCCTGATAGCGTTTATAACAACTAAAACCCGATGACGAACGAACGGGTGAATCCGCTGGAGCGGTGCTGCGGGGCGGCCGGCTTGGGTCGTTTATGTAGGGAACAGATTATCATAAAAATTTATTAACACAATTCCAAAGTTGATCGCCAACCAGGTATACGGTCCGGATGCTAATCCAGGCTGTGCATCCAGCTAAAACGCTTGACCACAAAGGTTCGGCAAAGTGTATCGATTGGGTCGGTCCTGATCCTCCTCTGACCGAGCAAATCCTGAACGGAGCGGATATCCATCCTTCTGGGTTATATTGGCGGCGGGCCTCGCCGCCATGCATCGAGGCTCTGCACATTCAGAATTTTGTAATAAATCGTAATTTGATTTAGGTATACGAAATATGGGTATATAACCCGCAAGATACCGCCAGACGCCGGCACCGTTTTCAGGGCACCCGTGCAGATGACATCGCGCCCGTCTCACCAAGCGTTCGGCCCTGGCGATCAAGGGACGCATGGATCGATATGTCCGGATTTCTCGTTAAAATCCTTCTGGTGATGGTCGGCGGCAGCCTGGGGGCGGTGGGGCGCTACCTGATATCACTCGGTGCGGTACGGCTCTTTGGTCCCGGACTGAGCTGGGGCACGTTCATCGCCAACATGATCGGCTGTTTTCTTATCGGCGCGAGCTTTGCCCTGATCGACCGGCTTCCCCTGATGACGCCCGCCACGCGGCTATTTTTCATGACCGGTTTTCTGGGGGCGCTCACCACCTTTTCGACTTACGCCCTGGAGGTGGTGGAGTCGCTGCGCGGCGGAGGCTTTGCAACCGCGGCCCTGACCTTCGTGGCCAACAACCTCGGCGGTGTCGCACTGGTGCTGGCCGGCATGTGGCTGGTGCAGATCGTTTTCAAGGGAGGTGCGCCATGACCCTGAATTATCGCGTGATCGAAGTCTACGCGTCCGAGGAGCTTCGCCACCGCGGCAAGCCCCTTTACGAAGCCCTGGTGGCCCACGTCAAGGGGCTCGGGATCGCGGCCCGCTGCCTCGTGACGCGCGGCCTGGCCGGCTGTTACGAATCCGGCGAGTTGGCCTCGCGCAATATTCTGACGATCTCCTACAATTTACCCGTCAAGGTCGAGATCATTCTGCCGTCCGCGGAAACGGCCCGTGTATTGCCGGACATCGAAGCCATGGTGACCGAGGGCATCGTGTCCGTGCGGGAGATGACGGTCCACAGCTACCGTACGCGCAAACATCTCATCCCGCGCCAGATCAAGGTGCGCGACATCATGACGCCCGATCCGCAGCACGTGGCGGCCGACGCCACGGCCGCTGAGGTGCTGCGCATTCTGCTGCCGGCCGCATTCTCCGGGCTGCCGGTGGTGGACCGCGCCGGACGGCCCCTGGGCATCATCACCCAGGGGGATCTGATCTACCGCGGCAAGATGCCGCTGCGGCTGGGGCTGCTGGCGGCCTCGGAAAGCCGGCGCCGTGATCAGGCCCAGGCGGCACTGGCGGCCAAGACGGCTGCCGACGTGATGTCCCGGCCGGCCGTCACCATCGAGGAAGACCGCACGGTAACCGAAGGCGTTGACCTTATGATCCGAGGCCGCATCAAGCGCCTGCCGGTGGTGAACGCGGACGGCCTGCTGGCCGGCATGCTGTCGCGGCGCGATGTATTCATGACGATCGCCCGCGAAACGCCCCGCTGGGAGTCGATTCAGCGGCGCGACGTGGCCGTGGAAAACCTGCGTTTTGTGGCCGACATCATGCGGCGCGACACCCAGACCGTGGCGCCCGACGCCCCGGCCGAAGAAGTCATCCGCATTATCGATACGGATGACATCCAGCGGGTGGCGGTGGTCGATGCCAACGGGATATTGATGGGGATGATTTCCGACCGCGACCTGCTGGCCGCATTTGGCGGGCGGGGGCAAGGCTTCTGGGAATATCTGTCCTGCCGGTTGACGAAACGATCAGGCGATGTTTGCCGCGCCGAATTGCGCAAGACCCTTCAGACGAAGACCGCGGCCGACGTGATGCAAACCGGTCTGGTGATGGTGGGCGAGCACACCCCATTCGAGGAGGCCATTGCCTTGATGGTGGAAAAGCGCCTCAAACGGCTTCCGGTGGTCGATGCCGACGGTAAGTTCCGGGGCATGATCAGCCGGGAGGGAATCCTGAGAGGCAGTGTCTGACTTTGATCCAATCTGTGGGCGGGAAGCACGCAAGGGCAATTGGATCAGGGCGCGCCTTCGCCAAGTTGGCGGTTCTTTGTCTCGAGGTTTTCGACCGCATGCTGCACCTGACGATCCGAGAAGTCCACGATCACGACCATGGCTGACATAATGCCCAGAAGCACGATATAGTTGACGAGCAGGCGCCTCAAGTTATTCAATGTCCGCATATTTTTCTCCTTTTCACTGCGAGGTGATCGAGTTGTAGGGAAAGCGCGATTAAGTGAGTGAAATGGGGCTTTCAGCTCGGCGCAATCGATGATTGCCCCGCAAAAAACAGCGCCTGAACAGGCTTTGACCGGTTTCGTGTCGGTTGAAACGTCAGTTGGCTGGTCGCACAGAATCCTGGATCACATCGGTAGCTTGCCTTAATATCGCACTTGAAGTGTTTCCAACGATTATCGGTCTGACCTTTTTTGCATTTCGCATCGTTTTCGATGTCGCCATCCGTGCGACAGGGTTTCATTGAACCATCCCGACTTCAAAGGCCGTCCGTTTCCCGTGCTCGGTAGTCAACCGGTTAACCCTGAATGACAAAGAATATTCACGCCTGGATGCGCACCAGGGAATTAGATCCCGAATATATAACCAGGTTTGTCCTAAAAGCCCCATATGCGACCAGATGATCATCCACATATCGGCTACACAGTAAGGTAAATTATAAATTATTTAATGAATTAAAAATTGCGGCTGTGTGGCGGGATTGCAATACAGGCATAAAGATGGCTATATGGCAGGTATAACCTGCTGAAAACAACAGGATAGAGCGGCTGGCACCGCGTCTAAATCCAGGATCGGCTTTGCGGATTCGAATCAGTCGGGGAGCATTTCGATCCGGTTTTTGCCGCTCTGCTTGGCTTGATAGAGCATGGCGTCGGCCTGCTGGATCAGGGTGCGCGCATCCTGGGCATCATCGGGACAGGCAGCAATGCCGATACTGGCGGTGATCGTGCCTATGGGGTCGCCCGATGCATTTTCCAGGTCAAGCTTGCGCAGCGCGAACAGGATGCGCCGCGCCACCACGCGCGCACCTTTCGCGTCCGAATAGGGCAGCACCACTGCGAACTCTTCCCCGCCGTAGCGGGCGGCCAGGTCGACTTCACGGATCGCCTCCCGGATCAGACGTGCGGTTTCCTGAAGGACCATGTCCCCGGCCGGATGGCCGAAGCGGTCGTTGACGCTTTTGAAATCGTCCAGGTCGAGCATGAGCAGGCTTGTGGGGTAGTTCTGCCGCAGGCTGCGTTTGAGCTCCAGGTCGAGGTATTTTTTGAAGTAGGTTTGGTTGTAGAGTTTGGTCAGGCCGTCGCTGATGGCTGAGGACAGGGCCTGCTCATAGTGAGCATGCAGTTGGTCGAGGTAGGATTTCTTGGCCAGCAGGGCTTTGACGCGGACACTCAATTCGCGACCGTCCACGGGCTTGACCAGGTAGTCGTCAGCCCCGAGCTTCATCCCCTTGATTTTTCCCTCGAGGTCCTTCAGGCAGGTGATCAGCGCCACCTGGATATCGCGGGTCTCGGCACTTTCCTTCAGACGCTGGCAGACTTCAAATCCGTCCATCCCGGGCAGAAAGATGTCCAGGAGGACCAGGTCGACGCCGCCGGCCAGGATTCTCTGCAGGGCCTCCTCGCCGTCGTGGGCCACGCTGACGTCGTAGCCATGATCTTCGATCTGGCCGCTGAGCAGCCGCAGGTCCTTGTCGTTATCCTCCACCAGCAGGACGTGCTGTCGGCGCGGCCTGTCGGGCGCGGCCGCCAGTGGGCCGTGGCCCTCGCCGAAAGCGGTTTCGGAGCGGGTGCGCAGCATGAGTTGGTCCTGGTACTGCTTGAGGCGCAGCATGGATTTGGTCCGGGCCAGAAGCTCGGCCGCATTGACCGGTTTGGTCAAAAACTCGTCCGCGCCGCATTCGAGTCCGCACACCTTGTCCTCGGTGCCGTTCAGGGCCGTGATCATGATAATGGGGATTGCGGCCGTGGCCGAGTCGGCCTTGAGTCGTCGGGTGACTTCGTAGCCGTCCATGCCGGGCATCATGACGTCCAGCAGAATCAGGTCGGGCCGTTCGCTCCGCACCTTGGCCAGGGCTTCTTCCCCGCCGAAGGCTTTGATGCTCTCATAGCCATCTTTCTTGAGGATGCCCTCCACCAGCTTGACGTTCATGGGGTCGTCGTCCACGACGAGGATGCGGCTGTATTGCCGCCGGGCGACCCCCTTGGTCGGCGTCTCGGTAAAGGCCCGTCCGAGGCCTGGCGCCAGGAACAATCCCAGGTCTTCAAGAAAACTGCGGGTGTTTATGGGCTTGGTGATGTGGTCCATGCATCCGGCCTCCAGCGCCTTTTCGCGATCGCCCTCCATGGCAAGCCCCGTCAGCGCGATGACGGGTATGGCCGCCAGTTCCGGGTCGGCCTTCAGCCGGCGGGTGGCCGACAGTCCGTCCAGCCCCGGAAGATGGACATCCATCAATATGAGATCCGGTCGGTGGTCGGCGGCCATTTGCAGACCGGTTTCGGCCTTGTCGGCCTCGAGCATGCGGTAGCCGCCAAGCCCGAGCAGGCCGCGCATGAGTTTCATGTTCAAAGGGTCGTCTTCAATGACCAGTACGGTGTGTTCCATCGTTCTCAGGTCCCTGTCATTTGATGTTGCCCTTGGTCGGCATCGACCGGCAGAGTAAAGGCAAAGCGGCTCCCACGGTTCGGGCCTTCGCTTTCGGCCCAGATCCGGCCGCCGTGCAGTTCGACCAGGCTGCGCGATAGCGCCAGTCCCAGACCCGTACCGTCGAACTGCCGGGCGGCCGAGCTCTCCACCTGTTCGAAGGTTTTAAAGACCCGTTCGAGATCCTCCGGAGCCATACCGATGCCGGTATCCTGGACACTGACCTCCAGCAGGGGGGGAGCGCCGTTGTTGCTGGGAATCATAGCCGCCGCCAGCGAAACCCTGCCGCCGTCCGGCGTGAATTTGACCGCGTTGGCGAGCAGGTTGTAGAGAATCTGTTTGAATTTGCGCTGGTCCGCGCGGATTCCGGACGGGGCCCCACTCAAGTCCAGATCCAGTCGAATGCCGCGCCTAAGGCTCTTTTCCCGGACCATGGTCAGGCTGCCCTGCAGCACTTCTTCGAGCACCAGATCCGTGGGGACAATCATCATCTTGCCGGCCTCCACCTTGGAGAGATCCAGGACGTCGTTAATCAGCTCCAGCAGGTGCTGGCTGCTTTGCAGGACGTCTTGAAGGTAGTCGGCCTGGGTCTCGTTCAGCGGTCCGAAGTGCCGGTCGGCCACCAGCTCGGTGAAGCCGATGATGTGGTTCAGCGGCGTGCGCAGTTCGTGGCTCATGGTGGCCAGGAATTCACTCTTGGCCTTGTTGGCGGCTTCGGCGGCCTCTTTTTTCCGCTCCAGGTCGAGTTGGGCCGTTTTCAGAGACTCCTCTCGCTGGCGAAGCTCCTGGGACATCAAGATGAGCGAACGGTTCAGCGCCCCCAGCTCGTCCTTGCTTTCCACCCGGAGTTTGACGTCGAAGTCCCCGCGGCCAATTTTGCGGGTCTCCTCCGCGAGCTTCAGAAGTGGGCGTGTCATGCTGCGGGCCACCAGCCAGGCCGCCAGGGAACCGGTCAGGAGAATCGCCACCCCATATACCATCATCTTGGCAAGGATTTCTCGCAGCGAATCCTGTAACAGCGCATCCAGGCCCCGGTCCAGCTTGCGTGTGTCGGTGTCGATTTCGTGAGTCGGAAATCCAATCACGACGGTTCCCAGGAATTGCTGTCCCAGAAGGATGGGGGCGTTGATTTCCAGTATCACCTTGTCTTCCCGGCGTTTCCAGGCATGTTTAATTTTCCGGATGCCCCGGGAGAAGTTTTCCAGGGTCTGCCCCAGGCGCTGACTGTTCCAATCACCGTCCCCAATCACCCGCCCGTCGCGGTCGACAGCGAGGATGTAGAGCACCACCTCCTGCCGCTGAATGGATTTGACAATGTTGTTGGTTTCGAAAATGTTCAGCGTGTAAACCGGCTGTACCAGAAGGTCGGCTACCGTCTGGGCCATGGCCCGGGTCTTGCGGTGCCATTCATCTTTGAGCGAGCTTGACGCCTGATCGCGGATCAGCCCATGGAAGCGCTCAAGGGACCGACGTTGGAGATCGGCGACGAGCATTGTGTAGACCCCGATCACGGAGATAATCGTCACCGTCACCATCAGCAGCAGCTTGGTTTTGTGGGATACGCGGATATGGTGGGGTCGGACCGTCATGATCGGTGAATGCCATACTATCGCGATGCAATCGCGGCCAAAATGGTCCTGGCCTCGGGCGTCAAATCGACGAAGCGGTTGATTTTATATGTTTTCAGTGCGTCGCGCCCCTCGGGCGATTCATGCATACGCAGCATTTCCTGCTGGATGCGCCCGACCAGCCGCGGCGCCATTTCGCTGCGCACCATGACGAACATCCGCGGAATCGGTTCGGTCTTGTGAATGATGCGAAAGGCCTGGCGAAAGTTTTCCGGGTTTTCTTCCGGGTCGACCCAGTCGGCCGAGCTCAGGCATCCGGCCGCCACTTTACCGAAAAAAACCCAACTCGAGATATTGAGCTCGGAACCGGCGAATACGTAGCCAATACTGTCGTCAGGAATCATTTCGCCGGCCGGGGTTGGGATCAGATGATGGCCCATCTCCACAAGGTTTTGGTGCGGCCATCGATATGAAGACGTCGAGGTTGGGTCTTCAAACGCCAGAATACGCCCCTTGAGGTCGGCCGGGGTATGGAAGGGCTTGTCCGAGCGCACGAAGATGTAAGAGCGGTATTCGACAAGCCCTTCGCGTTTTACCAGCAGGATCGGAACGGCACCGGCCTGTTGCTGGTATATGGCGGCGGAGTATGGGCTTTCCAGGATGAGGTCCAGCCCGCCGCTTCTGAGCAGACGGATGACGCCCTGGTTGTTATTCTCGCCTTCGAAGACCACCCGTCCCCTTTTGACGCCGTCCTTTTCCAGGCGTTTGGCCAGGAACGTTACGATGGGATGCAGGCGCGCGTGCTCCTTGGTCACCTTGTCGGTGGCCCTTCCGATGGAGATCGTGTCCTGGCCCAGGGAGTCGGCCCCGGCACTCGTGGTCAACACTGTCGTCACGATCAGCATGGCACTCAAAGTCTTGATCCAGTCGATTCGATTCATCCGCCGTCTTCCTTTGATATTTTTTCGGCGACATCGAGGCGTTGGCCGGCGAGGGGGGAACGAATACGCCAAGCGCCTGATGCCACTACTGTTGTGGACGCTCCTTCCCTTTATATCGGTTTATTTCCAGGTATCTTGAGCCAGGCGAGTCCATCGTGGATGGTTATTCCAGGCGCCGTCAGGCGCTGGCTGTAGATCAGGGGAGGCAAGTCCCTTCGCGAGCGGAAAACGTTGCCAGCCGACAGGGTTGTGGCTGCTAATTATCGGAATGCCCGACGCGGGGATCAATGCCGCCATGATGGGGCGGTTAAACCGTGCCCCGATCGCCGCCGTCCCTATCAGGATGGCAGGGTGAACACAAAGCGGCTCCCACGGTTCGGGCCTTCGCTCTCGGCCCAGATCCGCCCATCGTGCATCTCGACGAGCCGTCGCGAGAGGGCCAGCCCCAGGCCGGTGCCGTCGAATTGCCGGGCGGCCGAACTCTCCACCTGCTCGAAAGTGTTGAAAATGCGCTCCAGATCCCCTGACGCGATGCCGATGCCGGAGTCCTTGACGCTGATTTCAACGCGCGGACCGTCGCCGTTGTCGGCGGGGATTTTCGCCGCCGTCAGCGACACCCTGCCGCCGTCGGGCGTGAATTTGACTGCGTTGGAGAGCAGGTTGTAGAGAATCTGTTTGAATTTGCGCTTGTCCGCGTGGATGAATTCCGGGGCTTTGCGGGTTTCCAGGTTCAGCTGAATGCCATGCTTGAGGCTTTTTTCCTTGACCATCGTCAGGCTGCCCTCGAGGACTTCCAACAGCTGGAAATCGCTTGGATCGACGGCCATTTTGCCGGCCTCCACCTTCGAGAGATCGAGAATGTCATTGATCAGTTCGAGCAGGTGCTGGCTGCTGTGCAGGACGTCGTGAAGGTAGTCGGCCTGGGTTTCGTTCAGCGGTCCGAAGTGCTGGTCAGCCACCAGCTCGGTGAATCCGATGATGTGGTTGAGCGGTGTGCGCAGCTCGTGGCTCATGTTGGCCAGAAACTCGCTCTTGGCCTGGTTGGCCTTGTCCGCGGCCATCTTGGCCTGTCGAAGGGCCTGGTTGCGGCGGCGCTCGGTCACGTCGCGGCAAACGCCCAGGATGGCGGTATAGGCGATGTCCTTTTCACGCAGCGGTCCGGCACTGACTTCGGTCCAGACCGTCGAGCCGTCCTTGCACACGAGTTCGATCTCGCTGTTGAGCAGCCAGGTGGTGCCTTCGCCCGGCCTTTGGCCGTGAGAGCCGGCGGAAAGAACCTGGGGGCGAACCTGGGCCCGGGCCTGCTCCAGGGAGGCGGGGGTCAGGAGGCGCGCGAGCGGCATGTTCAGCGCCTCCCGGGGTGTATAGCCGGTCAGCCGTTCAATTGAAGGGCTGATGTAGGTGAATTGCATCTCGTCCGCATTGATGATCCAGATGACATCCATCACGTTTTCGGCCAGCAGGCGATACTGGCGTTCCCGGACGGACAGTGACCGCTGGGCCTTTTCGCGGTCCCGGATTTCCTGGGTCAGGATGACCTTGCGCGTCTGCAGCCGGTCGCGCAAATCGCTTACGCTCTGGTAGAGCATCGAATTGAACAGGGCGATGGCGCCCGCGGCCATGACTTCGCGAATGAAGCGCGATTCGTCGTTGTTCAGCGGCAGGCGGTCGGTTTTCTCGGGGAGCATGATCACGGCCAGGAGACGGTGTTCCTGGATCATGGGAACCAGGTAGGCGCTCCGGGTGTCTTCGAACAAGGCCAACAGCGCCTGGTGTTCGGAGCCGGCCGGGAGACGAAAGCGCTCGATCAGGCGGCCGTGCCGCACCACAAAACGCTCCAGCGCGTTTTGCAGCGTGACGATTTCGCCATCGGCGCGCCGATAGACACCCTGGCGGTCTTCGACAAGCACATACACGTCCGCCCGCGGAAACCCGATATGGCTGACAAGCGCATGGGCCAGCGCGGCCGAGAGGTCATTCAGGTTTTTGAGCAGGGCGACTTCCTCAAGAAAGCCGACCCGGGCCTTGACCAGATCGGTACGGTGCCGGTTGAACGCCTGGTTGATCCGCGGCTGGATAACGAAAAAATAGAGCAGGTTGAAACTGAACCACACCAGAATGAACAGAAAATGGCCCAGAGGCGACCAATGTGCCAGCTGTTGGCGCAGCCACAGAAAAAGGGCCAGATTGGGCAGCAGAACCAGCGAGGACACCCCCAGCCAGAGTAGCGTGTTGCGCAGCATGCGGCGCATGTCCAGCAAGCGGTGGCGCAGCAGGCCGTAGGCCATGACCGACAGCGGGATGAACGTGAGGTTGCCCAGCGGATAGAAATCGATGCCGTTCATGGCCGGGATGTTCAGAAAGGTCAACAGGCCGCTCAACCCGAACGAGAGCAGCAGATATTTGAATTTGAGAATCTTGACCGGGTTGCGCTCGTGGCGCAGCCGCTGGAAAAGCTGTTGGACGCAGTAGCCGACCAGCATCAGACTGTAGAGGCCGAACACCTGAAAAGCCGGTCCGCCCCTGGCGATGTAGCCCCAGCTGTAGGTGTTGAGGCCGCTGATATAGGCCTCCGAAAAAGTGGTCAGTGAAAAGATGAAGCTGACGGCCAGGCTCGTCAGGCCCAGGCGGGGGCGGCGAATGCCCATGACCCGGTGAAAAAACAGCAGGAAAACAAAGGGGATATAGACATAGAAAAAGTGGATCAGCCGTTCAAGCGTTAGAATGGCCGCCTTGTCGGTCATCAGGTGATGGCTGATAAAGGCCGGACAGAGCAGCGACATCCACAGGCAGACCAGGGCGAACAGCCGGGCCTCGGGGCGGTCGCGGCCTTTCAGGAGGGCCCAGAACGCCAGGAACAGCCCGGCCAGCAGGGAAAGGGTCGGTGGCAGCATGTAGAGCAGCGACTGGGCCGTAATCGGTTTCATCGGTTGGTTTCCAAACCGTCCTTTGTGCGCGGCACCGTTACCCGCCGGGTTGATGCCGGCAGGGCCCACGAGGGGCGCAGTGCTTCATTCTCAACAGGTTATCGGTTTTGGGCGTCCGTTTCTTTAGCGGTGCCGCTGCGCCTTCCCGTTACTTGCCACCTGCGGTCGTTTCCGGTGTCGCGTCCCCGCGAGGCGGGCCGCAAGCAATATTCATTAAGGGTTGACAGCGCGATGGGCTTGGCCTATATATCGCCAAAAAGGAATATACTATGCAGCCTTTCACCCGCGTCATGAAAGCCTTGTCCGACCCCAGCCGGGTCAAAATCATCAAGCTGCTCCAACACCGGACCATGTGCGTCTGCGAACTCCAGAGCCTTCTGGGACTGGCCCAACCCACCGTTTCCAAGCATTTGCGGATTCTCGAGGAAACGGGCCTGGTCGAAAGCTCAAAGGACGGGTTGTGGGTCAACTACACGCTAGCGAGCGGGGCCGCGAGTCCATACGCGGCTTCCCTGCTGGGCAACATGCGCCACTGGCTCGAGGACGATCCTGACATTCGCGCGGCCGTGGGGCGCCTGCCGTTCGTCGACCGCCAAGAACTTTGCGGACGGGTTGGGGACGAGAAGGATAAATCGCGAGTTGGCAATATAAATCGCTGACAAGGATATTTGGACAGGAGAGATGGCATGATGGAAATCAAAATTCTGGGTCCCGGATGCAAAAAATGCGATCAGGCGGCCGCGCGTGTGGCCGCGGTCGTATCCGCAACCGGCACACAGGCCCAAATTGAGAAAGTGACCGATATGATGGAAATTGCCGGATTCGGCGTGATGAGCACGCCGGCGGTGGTGGTGGACGGAAAGGTCATGTGCGTCGGCAAGATTCCGGAGCGGGACGAGATCGCCGCCTGGCTGGGTGCCGGCAGCTAAGCGGGGCGCGGGAAAATGAAACCGATTCAAGATATCCATTGCGGCTGCGAAGCCCGCGTCAGCTCGAGCCGCTTGGGCGGCCTGCCGCTGTGGGCCGTCATCGCTATGGCGCCGCTGGCCCTCGGTTTGTGGTGGCTGGTCTATACCCACCTCAAACCCGCGGCCGACTTCGTGACCTATCGCGTCCTGCCCCTGAACCCTGGCAGCCACTGGGGCGAAGCGCTGGCCTTTTTCCTCTACGACACCCCCAAGGTCATGATGCTCCTGGTGTTGGTGGTTTTCGGCGTGGGCGTGATCCGAAGCTATTTTTCACCCGAACGCACCCGCTCGCTGCTGGCCGGCAAAAGCCTGCTGGCCGGCAACGTGATGGCGGCCCTGCTGGGCGTGGTGACGCCCTTCTGCTCCTGCTCGGCCGTTCCGCTGTTCATCGGCTTCGTCACCGCCGGAGTGCCCCTGGGCGTGACCTTTTCCTTCCTGATCGCCGCCCCCATGGTGAACGAGATTGCGCTGGGGCTGCTATACGGCCTGGTGGGCTTCAAGGTGGCGGCGCTCTATGCCGCCACCGGTTTGTGCATCGCTGTGGCCGCCGGCTGGACCATCGGGCAACTGAAGCTGGAGGGCCACATCGAAGACTGGGTCACCCGGATGAACGCCGTGGGCGGCGAGGCCGTAGCCGAGAAGATGACCTGGAAGGAGCGCATCCACTACGGCTGGAACGCGGTGGTCGAGATCATCGGCCGCGTCTGGAAATACATCCTGATCGGCATCGCTTTGGGAGCCTTGATTCACGGGTTCGTGCCCGAAGCCTTCATGGCCCGGATCATGGGCAGCGGAAGCTGGTGGTCGGTGCCGCTGGCGGTGGTCCTGGGGGTGCCCATGTATTCCAACGCCGCCGGCGTCATACCGGTGGTGGAGGCCCTGCTGGGCAAGGGGGCGGCCCTGGGATCGACCCTGGCCTTCATGATGTCGGTGATCGCGCTGTCGCTGCCCGAGATGGTGATTCTGCGCAAGGTGCTCAAACCGCGACTGATCGCCGTTTTCATCGCCGTGGTGGCCGTCGGCATCCTGGTGGTGGGCTACCTGTTCAATGCGGTGTGGGCTTGAGTCAACACCAAGGTGTTGAAGTTTTTGGATTTACGTTTCAGGAGCATCCTGAAAGACCATCCAGAGCAATCCAATAAAATCAAGAAATCATGTGCCCGACGGTTTCGAAAATAGTACGAGATGCGGCTGGCTAGGCCCGAGGATTGAGGCGTACGCAACAAACGCCGCAATGACGCAGGGTGAAGCGTAACGCCGTTGTCGGAATTTTTTACGAAACCATCATCGATAGGAATCGAATCATGACCCAAATCAAGCGGCTTTCGTTTCTGGATCGCTACCTGACGCTGTGGATCTTTCTGGCCATGCTGGCCGGGGTGCTGGGCGGTTACGCCTTTCCCGGTATCAAAAATGTAATCAACGCCTTCCAGGTGGGCACCACCAACATTCCCATTGCGATCGGACTGATCCTGATGATGTATCCCCCCCTGGCCAAGGTCAAATACGAACAACTGGGGCATGTCTTTCGCAACGTACGAGTGCTTGCGCTTTCGCTCGTGCAGAACTGGGTGATCGGCCCGGTGCTGATGTTCCTCCTGGCCGTCGCCTTCCTCTCGGGACATAACGAATACATGGTGGGCCTGATCCTGATCGGGCTGGCCCGCTGCATCGCCATGGTCATCGTCTGGAACGACCTGGCCGAAGGCGACCGCGAGTACTGCGCCGGACTGGTGGCCTTCAATTCGGTCTTCCAGGTGCTGTTCTTCTCGGTCTACGCTTATGTCTTCATCACCGTGGTGCCGGCCTGGCTGGGTCTGGGTGGGGCCGTGGTGGATATATCGATCGGCCAGATTGCCGAGAGCGTCTTCATCTATCTGGGCCTTCCCTTTATCGGCGGCATCCTGACCCGGGTGATCGGCCTCAGGCTGCGGGGCCGGCAATGGTACGAGGAGGTCCTGATTCCGCGCATCAGCCCGCTGACCCTGATCGCGCTGCTGTTTACCATCCTCGTGATGTTTTCCCTCAAGGGGGAGCGTGTGGTCCAACTGCCCCTGGACGTGCTGCGCATCGCCATGCCCCTGACGATTTATTTCGTGGTCATGTTCCTGGTTTCCTTTTTCCTCTCCATGAAGGCCGGGGCCACCTACGAGCAGTCCACGACCCTGAGTTTCACGGCGGCCTCCAACAACTTCGAGCTGGCCATCGCGGTGGCGGTGGCCGTGTTCGGTATCGATTCCGGCCAGGCTTTCGCCGCCGTGATCGGCCCGCTGGTGGAAGTGCCGGTGCTGATCGGCCTGGTCAACGTGGCCTTCTGGTTCAAACGCCGCTATTTCCCCCACGCGGTCGCCACCCTGACCGGGGTCTGCCATGTCCGCCGCAAGCCCGCCCCCACAGGGTGAACGCGGCGCGCCGGTCCTCCTGCAGCATACATAACGGCCATTTTTCGTCCGCTTCCAATTGCTGGGGCATCAGGACAGGTGCCGCGTGATGATGCGCAGGTGTTCCAGGCCTGTGCCGCAGCAGCCACCCAGAATTTTAACATCGTACGCCCGGTTCAGAGCCACCATGCCGCGCCCCCAGTCCTCGAGGTCGTCGGTCTGCCGCCGGTCGGATCCGTCCAGTTCCGAGTGATCGCGGGAGGAGGCGTTGGCCTGGTAGCCCACCAGGCGCCGCATAACCATGGCCGGCTCCCTGGATGCCTTTAGGAAGGAAGGATGGGCGCAGTTTATCATGTAGCCCAGCGGGGGACGCGTTCCGGTGCCGTCGATCGTCCCAAAGGCCTTTTCCAGCGGCGTGCCGTCCAGGATTCGGCCGCCGCGATCGATGACGAAACTGATGATGTATGCCACCCCGGTCGCGGCCAGCGCCCGGGCCATGCCCACGGCCTCGGGCAGGCCCGGCAGGGTGGCCGCCAGGAGGAAATCGACGCCGGCGGCGGCCAGCCGTTCGGCCTGCCAGGCGTGCAAGGATTCGGCTGCCTCGGGTGAAAGCCCCTCCTTCGGCCGGTATCCGTCGTTGGCGCATCCCAGCAGTCCGCCGATACCGATGCGGTCCGGTCGACCGGAACACGCCCGCCGAAGTTCACGCAGAAAACGCACGGCATCCGCGTTGAGATCATGGGTCATTCCGGCGGCGGCCAGCCGGTCGCGGTTCGCCCGCCAGGTGGGCGTCGCCAGCAAGATGGGCACACCCGCGGCCTCGGCCACGGCGATGAACCCCTGGTACAATTGAATCAAGCATTCACGACCGACCGGATCATAGATCAGCGGCGCGTTCAGCAGACCCGGGTGCAGCCGGACGTCCGTCCTGCGCCCCAGTGCCTCGATGACCGCGGCTTCGGTGAGGAGATACGTACTTTCCGCCATCCGTTTTTCGATATCCATGGTTTATAAGGTCTCCAACCGATTGGTCTGAGTCTTCGGATCGCCGGTCACTGGTTTTCACCCTCCCGGAAGCGGATAAACAGGGTCAGACCCGCAAACACTACCGCCACGCCCGTTAAGGCCACACTGCTCGGCCATGGGGCGCCCAGGATCGCCACCTCGCCGATCATGGCGAAGACCACCTCGCTGGACTGGGTGGCGTCCACCGCCGCCAATTCGCTGGCACGATTTGCCCGGCTGCGGGCATACAGAAAAAGGCTCGTGGCGGCGACGCCGGAAAACAGGGCGACCAGGGCCGTGTTGACCATCTGCCCACCGGAAGGTGGCGGGGGCGCCACCGCCGCTATCAGGATGCCCCAGAACGGCAGTGAACCCAGCGACATCAGCAGCACCTTGTTAAAAGCGTTGTCCAGGCTGGCGTCCCGGATATATGGCAGAAACCGCCGCCCCCGCTGGGCCTCCCAGACGAGCTGGTTCCCGATGGGATAGCAGAAGGCCGCCAGAACGACCGGCAAGGCGCCTTTGAACAGCCCCTGCAGACTACCGGTTTTAAAATGGACCAGGTTCACCAGGAGGATGCCCGTGAAAACGATGCCTGAAAAAATCCACGTCCGGCGGGGAAACGACCGGCCAAATCCCATCAGGACGAAAAGCGAGGCGATGATGGTCAACTGCCAGGTGGTCGCCACCACCCAGCCCGGGGCATGATCCGCACTGAAGCAGATCAGCGCATAAAACCCCCCGAAGCCGATGCTTCCGGCCAGGGTCCAGAATTTCCAGTGCCGGCCGAAAAGTCTGAGGAGCGCGCGCAGGGATGGGCCGCCCCGGAAAAGCGGCAGACCGATCATCAACAAGAGCACCATGTATCCGTAGCGCAAGGCGGCGGACCATAACCAGTGGCCGCCTTCAAGGCTCATCAACCGGTTCAGTATGAAGGTCGAGCTGAAGAAAAGGCCCGCAAGCAGTCCGATGGCGATCAGTTTCAACACGTCGGCGACGTCGCTTGCATGCCAACCCTCCGTTACTCCAAAATGCCCAAAATGCATCGTTGCGGGCCCCCTAAAGAATCCGCCATCCGTTTGTATTGCCGTGATCGCTTCACGGCAACCCATTCGAAAGCGGATATCATTACGCCTGGCATCCGGGCGCCGACCCGCTTAAGAGCCCATCGCGTATCTGGTCATCCCCATGCAATGGGGATGTGCGCAGACACCGCCTCGGGATCATCGATCAGAGCCGATCAAAAGCCTCATTGACCAACATACCCCCCAACGATCACGACGCCAGCGGATTGCCCGTTGTCACCCGCAACGCTTCTTGCTTCTAACGAAATAGCGCTTACTACTTAACACAAATTGGTATGACTGGGGTCAATCACCCCAAAATTGGATTTGAACCGCACAGGTCCAACACCGAATCCATGAAAAAAAGAATCATCATCTCAATCGTTGTACTGGCGATTTTACTGCCGGGCGGGTGGCTGTTGAAGGCGCATCTTTTCTCGGCTCCCCCACCGCCAGCGACCGAGGCACCCCGGGCGGCAACACCCGTGTCCGTTTTCGAGGTCGAGCCCCAAGCCATATTCGACCGGATCGAGGCCCTGGGCACCACGCGGGCCAATGAATCGGCCCGCATCACGGCCGCTGTCACGGAAAAGGTCGTCGCGGTGCATTTCGAAGACGGCCAGCGGGTGCAAGCCGGCGCACTTCTGATTACGCTCCGGCAAAAAGAAGAGCAGGCCCAACGCGCTGCGGCGCTGGAGCAACTGGACGAACACAAACGCGAACTCAAACGCTTGAAAACGCTGCTTAAAGAAGATGTGATCCCCCAGCGCGACTACGACGAGCGGCTGACCCTGCGTAACATTACCCGTCAGCGGATCAGGGAAATCGAGGCCCGGATCAGCGACCGCAGCATCCGTGCGCCCTTCGACGGCGTGCTGGGGCTGCGCCAGGTCAGTGTGGGCGCCCTGGTGGAGCCCGGTGACCTGATCACGACCATCGACGACCTCTCCCGCATCAAACTGGATTTCAACGTGCCGGCCACCTATCTGGCCGTTCTTCAGCCGGGTTCGGCCATTCGCGCCTACAGCGCCGGCTGGGGTGACGAGCGTTTTGAAGGCACGGTCGACACCATCGGCACGCGGATCGATCCGGAAACCCGCTCCGTCCTGATTCGGGCCGTGATACCCAACCGCGAGATGCGCCTCAGGCCCGGCCTCCTGATGACGGTCGAGCTGCTGAATCGTGAGCGCCAGGCCCTCATGATCCCCGAGGAGGCCCTCGTTCCGGTTCAGCGCCGCCATTACGTGTTGACCGTCGAAGCGGAGCGCATCGTTCAGCGCAAGGAGGTCGTTATCGGTCAGCGGCAGTCAGGGATGGTGGAAGTCTCCGAGGGCCTGCAGCCCGGAGAACGCGTTATCGTCCGTGGAACGACGCGCGTACGCCCCGGTCAGCAGGTTGAAATCAAAAGCAGCGATAACCCTGCTCCGCAACGCGGCTGATGGCGATCTTGGTCCCGGCCAAGCATCGGCAACCAAAAACAAGAAGCCCCTAATGCGATTATCCGACCTTTCCGTCAAACGCCCCGTGTTTGCCACCGTGATCAGCCTGCTACTGGTCGTTTTTGGTTTGGTGGCCTTTACGCGCTTGCCTTTGCGCGAATACCCCGACATCGACCCGCCCGTCGTCTCGATTGAGACCAACTACACCGGTGCGGCCGCCAACGTCGTGGAAACCCGCATCACCGAGCTGATTGAGGACAGCATCGCCGGGGTCGAAGGCATCAAGACCATCGCATCGTCCAGCATCGACGGCCGCTCGCAGATTACCGTGGAATTCAAGATCAATCGCGATGTGGACGGGGCGGCCAACGATATCCGCGATCGCATATCGGCCATCATCGACGACCTGCCCGACGAGGCGGATCCGCCCGAAATCCAGAAAGTGGATGCCGACGCCGATGTCATCATGTGGCTCAACCTGGTCAGCGACCGGATGAGCGTCATGGAACTGACCGATTATGCCCGACGCTATGTCGAAGATCGCTTTTCGACCCTGGAGGGGGTTGCCCGCGTGCGCATCGGCGGCGGTCTCGACACCGCCATGCGAATCTGGCTGGATCCGGACAGACTGGCGGCCCGCAATCTGACGGTCACCGAAGTCGAGGACACCCTGCGGGGTGAAAATGTCGAATTGCCGGCCGGCAACGTCGAATCCACCGCTCGCGATTTCACCGTGCGGGTCCGACGCGGCTACAAAACCGTGCAGGACTTCGAACAGCTGGTGCTGCGCCGTGGCGACGACGGATACCTGGTGCGGCTCAGGGATGTCGGGCGGGTAGAGATCGGGCCGGTGGAGAGCCGCAACCTGTTCCGAGGCAACGGCAAAGCCATGGTGGGCATCGGCATCATCAAGCAGTCCAAGGCCAACACCCTGGCCGTCTCCCAGCGCGCCAAGGAGCAGGCCCGGGTGATCAACGATAGCCTGCCGGCCGGCATGCGCCTGATCCAAAGTTACGACACCTCGGTTTTCATCCAAAGCGCCATCCAGGAGGTCTATCAAACCCTCTTTATCGCCATCGGACTGGTGACCCTGGTGATCTATCTCTTTTTAGGGAGCGTCCGCGCCACCATCGTGCCATCGGTCACCGTGCCGGTGTCGCTGATCGCCACCTTTATCCTGCTCTGGGCCTTCGGCTTTTCTATCAACTTACTGACCCTGCTGGCACTCGTGCTGGCCATCGGCCTTGTGGTCGACGATGCCATTGTCGTCCTGGAGAATATCTACCGCCGCATCGAGATGGGCGAAACCCCACTGGTGGCGGCCTATCGCGGCGTGCGCCAGGTGGGTTTCGCCGTCATCGCCACGACCCTCGCGCTGATCGCGGTCTTCGTGCCGATCGCCTTTCTGGAAGGGGATGTCGGGCGTCTGTTCAGCGAGTTCGCGCTGACCATGGCGGTGGCCGTGGCCTTTTCCAGCCTGGTGGCCCTTTCCATGTCGCCGATGCTCGCATCCAAACTGCTGCGCTCAGAAATCCGGCGGGGTCGGCTGGATCGCGCCATTGAAAAGGTTTTCGACCGACTCCAGCAGATTTACCGGGCATCCCTGAAGCGTGTCTTGAAGCACCCCTTCTGGATCGCCGGCCTGCTGGCCGTTGTTCTGGGGGCCAACGTCTATCTCTACCGTCTCGTCCCTTCCGAGTTTGCCCCCAAAGAGGATCGCGGTGCCTTTTTCGTCATCGTCAATGGGCCGGAAGGCGCCTCATTCGCATACATGCGGGAGTACATGGACGAAATCGAGGCGCGCCTGATGCCTTTTGTGGACAGCGGTGATTTCCAGCGGCTGCTGATCAGGGCCCCCCGGGCCTTTGGGCGCACCGAGGTTTTCAACACCGGCTTCGTGATCATGGTGCTGAACCACTGGGATTCGGGCCGTCGCTCGGCCTGGGAGCTGATGGGCGCCGTGCAGGGCAAAATCGCCGATTTGACCGGGGTGCGCGCCTTCGCGGTCATGCGCCAGGGCCTGGGCGGCGGCATCCGCAAACCGGTCCAGTTCGTGATCGGCGGTGCGACCTATGCCGATCTGGTGCGCTGGCGCGACACGCTCATGGCCAGTGCGGCGCAAAACCAGGGGCTCGTCGGTCTGGATCACGACTACAAGGAAACCAAGCCCCAGCTCAATATCGTGATCGACCGCGACCGGGCGGGCGATCTGGGCGTTTCGGTGGCGAATATCAGCCGGTCGCTGGAAAGCAAGCTCGGCTCCCGGCAGGTCACCACTTTCATCGACGACGGCGAGCAGTACGATGTCATCGTCGAAGGTGAAGACGACATGTTTCGCAGCCCCACCGATCTGAGCGCCATATACGTGCGCTCGCAGCGTTCCGGCGAACTAATCCCCCTGTCCAATCTGGTCACCGTCGAGGAATTCGCCGATTCGGCCTCCCGCAACCGCTACAACCGCATTCGCAGCATCACCATCGAGGCCAATCTGGCCGACGGCTACAGCCTGGGCGAGGCCCTGGCCGACCTCGAGGAGCGGGTGCGCACCGAGCTGCCGCCGGAGGCGATCATCGACTACAAGGGGCAATCTCTGGAGTATGTGGAATCGAGCGGCTCCCTGCTTTTTGTCTTCCTGTTGGCCCTGGTGGTCGTCTATCTGGTGCTGGCGGCCCAGTTCGAAAGCTTCGTGCACCCGCTGGTGATCATGCTGACCGTGCCCCTGGCGGTGGCCGGGGCGCTACTGGGCCTCAAACTGACCGGCCAGACCTTGAATATCTACAGCCAGATCGGGCTGATCATGCTCATCGGGCTGGCTGCCAAAAACGGCATCCTGATCGTCGAGTTCATCAACCAGCGGCGCGATGCCGGGGTGGCCTTCGATGATGCGATCCTGGAAGCCGCCGCCAAACGCCTGCGTCCCATCCTCATGACCGCGATCACCACCGCCATGGGCGCCCTGCCGCTGATCACCTTCGGTGGCGCGGGCTCGGAAACCCGCCTGGTCATCGGTGTGGTGGTGCTCTTCGGGGTCATCGTGGCCACCGGCCTAACCCTGTACATCATTCCCGTGGCCTACCAGCTCCTGGCGCGCACCAGCGCCACCCCGCTCACCACCACCCGCGAGCTGGCCCGCCAGCTCGAAGAAAACCCTGCTGCCCGTTGAGGCCCCATCATGGGCCCTTTTGATTGAAACGGTCCGGCGGCTTGGTCGAGAATCACGGCCGCCAACCGAAAAAACAATTTGACAACGCGCGCAGATAGGCAGAGTATCAATATATAAGGTTTTTTTGCTCACCGCGAAACAAATCTGACCGTTTCTCTTGTAACCACCACCGACACCGACATGAAGGGTCGCTGATAACGCGACCTTTATGTACGGGTTTCACCGGAAGCGTTCCAAATCCTGATTTCAACCGGTCGCACGCCGACCGAAGGGTGACCCAAATGAACGACAACCCGTCGCTGGATTCAGAAAAAAACGAAAACATTGAAAGGCGTCGTTGCGACAGCGACCGTCGCAAGACACCCGCCCAGGGCTATGCCTGCATCTCGGTGGTCGGGTGGATTTGTCGGCGCGAACGGGCCCGCCGCAAGGACGATGTAATGGAGTGTTTCCTCGAGGACGAGTGAACGCCGCCGCCCCGAAGGCAACGGATCTCTGGTTGCCCCTCTTCAGCGCCATCTCTCGACCGAAGGGGGTTCGAGACGTCCCCACCCTTGCAAACCATGGCGGCCGAAATCCGGGATGACCTTCCGGAATCGACCCCGCCCCCGAAAATAAAGGGGGTATCGGCATATCCGGCATGCCCGGAATCCAGCGGTCCCTGATCCACCAATCCGTCGAGATAATTCATCAAGTGCCGTCACGAACGAACGAATCCACGAACGCCAGGGCGAAGTCGAGCGCCCGGACGGTGAGGCCCTCGCACAAATGCGGCGGGTTGTCGGGGTGGAAGCCTTCAGGGCGCAGCTCACGGCAGCGGAGGCTGGCGAAGCGTTGCTCGAACTGGCCGGCATAGCGACGGCTGGCCTCGACGATGCGCGGCTCGGAGATCCCCCGCTCGCGGCCGATAATCCCGAGGAACATGAGCCCGCCTTCAACGAGGCCGCACTGGGCGCCGTACGCGCCGGCGCCGTGCATGCCGGTGGCGGCGGCGATCACCTGGGGCGCCAGCGCGATATCGAATTTCTCGGCCATCACCCTGAGCGTGGTGAGGGCACAGTTGAGGTCATCCTGCCAGTAATACTGTTTGACGCGGCGGCGCACGAATTCGATGTCGTTCATGATGGGTCCAAGGTCAATTTTGCGTTGATCGGTGATGGCCCGTGGGGTTTGGTGCCGGCGTTTCAGCGTGCGCCCGGTTCGCTATGCGTCCGCTCCTTTCGGGCACGGCCGTGATCGATGACCACGATCGGCCGGCCGGCATACCCGCTACGACGTCGATGCCCCGGGCGATCTTCTCCCGAGTGGCCGCCTCATCGTCATCGTCAGCCACCCGCTCGATCGCGTGGCCGTGCTCCAGGTCTTCGTGGACAACCTGTCTGTATCAATATTCGATTCGCTATGAATCTT
>JAAUYD010159004.1_pt1 | contig 23861 bp, 20 predicted proteins | sample 7278101 | NCBI WGS metagenome assembly JAAUYD01 (sample SAMN14350128, study PRJNA611818) | marine sediment metagenome | isolation source: surface marine sediment (0.6m) | place: French Polynesia: Moorea | collected 2018-08
CGCGGCGGTCGAGGCGCCGGCCGAATCCGACGCCGTGCGCTGACCCGGCACCGCGGGGGCCCTGGCGCTAACGGCCTGCGGCAGCGCGATCGCTTCCGAGCGCTCGCCCGGTGATGGCGCCAGCAGCGCGTTGATCCGGTCCTGGTTGAACAGCACGGCGGCGAGCACGGCCGCGACGCCGCCGCCGAGCAACCAGGTCCAGCGGCGTGCGCCACTGCCGCGCCGCTGTCGCGCCTCGGCCTGGCGGCGCGCGCGCGCGATGACCTCGTCCAGGGCGTCGAGCAGCAGGCCGGGACGACCGTGCGCGGAGTGGTGCAGGAACCCGGCCAGGTCGTCGTTGATGTGCGCGGCGTCGTCACCGGCGTTGCTGCGCAGGAAGGCGGTGCTCTGCTCGACGGTCAACGGCGGCAGGTCGACGTACTGCACGTCCCAGTCGCCGGTGGTCTGTGCCAGGCCGCCGTGGCCGAGTAACAGCAGGCGCCCGCCGTGCGCGTGCATCGCGGCGAGGCGCTCGACCGCGGGCAGCGCCAACTGGTCGGCATCGTCGACGACGATCAGCAGGTCCTGGCCGCCGATCCCGGTAAGGATACCGTCCGGCCAGGCCAGCGACTCGCCGTCCGCGAGCCCGAGCTGCGCGACCGCGACCGACGCGACGTCGTTGTCGATGCCGCCGCGGATCCACACGCTGGCCATGTCGCTGCCGAGGATGTCGAGCAGGCGGTGCGCGAACAGCGTCTTGCCGGCACCGGCGGGTGCTCGCAGGTAGATGACCTCGCCGGCATTGCGCACCAGGTGCAGCAGCAGCTGCAGGCGTTCGGCACGCGCCGGCGTGTCGAAATAGGGCCGGGTCGCGCCGCCTTCAGGCCGCATTCAGGGTCTGCCGCAGTGCATCCGGATCGAAATCGGCGCTGATCACCGATCGGCCGATGCCCTTCATCAGGACCAGGCGCAGCTGGCCGTCCATGACCTTCTTGTCGACCGCCATCAGCTCGAGGAAGCGCTGCGGCGCGACGTCGGCCGGCGGCTGTACCGGCAGTCCGGCCGCTGCGACGACCCGTTCGACGCGTGCGACCTGCGCCGCGTCCAGCCAACCCAGGCGCGCCGACATCGCCGCCGCCATGCACATGCCGGCACCGACCGCCTCGCCGTGCAGCCAGCTGCCGTAGCCCATGCCGGTCTCGATCGCGTGGCCGAAGGTGTGGCCGAGGTTGAGCAGCGCACGCTGCCCGGCCTCGCGCTCGTCGGCGGCGACGATCGCGGCCTTGTCGGCACACGAGCGCTCGATCGCGTAGGCCAGCGCGGCGGCGTCGCGCGCCCGCAGCGCCGCCATATTGGCCTCGAGCCAGTCGAAGAACTCGGCGTCGTTGATCAGGCCGTACTTGATGACTTCGGCCAGGCCCGCCGACAGCTCGCGGTCGGGCAGGGTGGCCAGCGTTGCGGTGTCGGCGATCACGCACTGCGGCTGGTGGAACGCACCGATCATGTTCTTGCCGAGGCGGTGATTGACGCCGGTCTTGCCGCCGACCGACGAATCGACCTGCGACAGCAGCGTCGTCGGCACCTGGATGAAGTTGACACCGCGCTGGTAGCTGGCCGCCGCGTAACCGGTCATGTCGCCGATCACGCCGCCGCCAAGCGCGACCAGTGTGCAGCGACGGTCGAAGCGCCGCTCGAGCAGCGCGGTGTAGATGCGATCGAGCACGTCCAGGGTCTTGTACTGCTCGCCGTCGGGCAGGATCACGCTGGCGACGGTGAAACCGTCGAGCGCCGCGACCACGCGCTCGAGATACAGCGGCGCGACGGTCTCGTTGCTGACGACCATGACCTGGCGGCCGTGGACATACGGCCGGTAGCGCGTGGCGTCGCCGACCAGGTCGGCGCCGATGAAGATCGGGTAGGCGCGCTCGCCGAGGTCCACGGTCAGTGTGCGCATCGCTTCAGACATCTGCGTTGACCTGCCGTACCGAACGGGAACTGGCGGAATTTTACACACCCTGGCGCGCAAACGGCCGTCGGGCGTGCAGAAACGGCGCTGTGTCACAACCCGCCGCGCAGCGGCCGGCAGCGGCTCAGTGACGGATCTTGTCGATGATCTCGTTGGCCACCGACGCCGCGCTGCGGCCCTCGGTGGTGACGACATAATCGGCGGTCTCGCGATACAGCGGCTCGCGTTCCGACATCAGGTCGGTGAGCCGGGCCAGCGGATCCTCGGTGTGCAACAGTGGCCGGTTGCGGTCGCGGTAGGTGCGCTCGTACTGCTGCCGCGGCGTGCACGACAGGTAGAAAACGATGCCGCGCGCCGACAGGTGCTGGCGGTTCTCGGCACGCGTGACCGCACCGCCGCCGGTCGCCAGTACCTGGTTGTCGACCTGGGTGAGGTCGTCGATGACCTGCTGCTCGCGCTGGCGAAAGCCGTCCTCGCCCTCGTACTCGAAGATGGTCGGGATGTCGACGCCGGTGCGGCGCTGGATCTCGAGGTCGGAATCCTGGAACTGCATGCCCAGTGACTGGGCGAGGTGCTTGCCGATCGTGGTCTTGCCGGCACCCATCGGGCCGATCAGGAATATGCGCTTGGGCTTGGCCATGGGCCGCTATGGTAACCGGGCGATGGGCCACGGGCCCAGGGCCGAGGGCCGAGGGCCGAGGGCCGAGGGCCGAGGGCCGAGGGCCAACAAGATTATTGGCGCGCGACTAATGGTGCGTCAGCGAACCTCATCCCTCTGCCCTGTGCCCTCTGCCCTGAAAAGAAAACCCCGTCCGAATCGCTTCGCACGGGGTTTCGATCAGACGGTGGCCCGTGGCCCCCCGGCCGAAGGCCGGTCTGGCCCGCGGCCCTGCTGACGGCAGAGCCGTCAGCGCAATGTCAGCGTGTCCTTGAGGATCTTCGGCGTCACGAAGATCAGCAGTTCGCTGTTCTCGTCCTGCACCTGCTCCTGCTTGAACGCCCAGCCGACGTACGGCAGGTCGCCGAAGAACGGTACGCGTGCGGTGTTGGTCGACTTGGTGCGCGAGAACACGCCGCCGAGCACGACGGTCTCGCCGTTGTCGACCAGCACCGAGGTCTCGAGCTCGCGGGTGTCGACCGGCGGCACACCGAGCACGGCACGGGTGAAGTCCGGGTTGTCCTGGTTGACCTTGAGATCCATGATCACGCGGTCGTCCGGCGTGATGTGCGGCGTCACGTCGAGCTGCAGCACGGCCTCTTTGAACGACACCGAGGTCGCACCGCTGGAGGTCGCCTCCTGGTACGGGATCTCGACACCCTGCTTGATGATCGCCTTGTTCTGGTCGGACGTGATCACGCGCGGGCTGGAGATGATCTCGCCCTTGCCCTCCTGCTGCATCGCACTCAGTTCGAGGCGCAGAATGTAGGAGCCGATCTTGCCAAGCACCATGTTTATGGCGCCGCCGCTGCCGGCCGCCAGTGTCTGGGGCAGGTTGACCAACAAGCCCTCGTTGCCCGAACCAGCCGGGATCTCAATGCCGGCGAGGCCGACGGCCGAGGTATTGAGGTCTCCCGGCAGGCCACCACCGACCAGCAGGTTGTCATCGTCGTGCGAGCCGAACGCCGACGCGCCAAGCTTGACCCCGAGGTCACGGGCGTAGTCGTTGTTGGCGATGACGATACGCGATTCGATCATGACCTGACGGATCGGGATGTCGAGGTTCGCAACCAGTTCACGGATCTCGCTGAGCTTGGCGGCGGTGTCCTGAACCAGCAGTGTGTTGGTGCGCTCGTCGATCGATACGCTGCCGCGATCCGACAACAGCTTGTTCTCGGTCGACTTGAGCAGTTCGGCGAGATCCGATGCCTTGGCGTAGTTGATCTGCACGAGTTCGGAACGCAGCGGCGCCAGTTCCTGGATCTGCTGCTGCGATTCGAGTTCGAGCTTCTCGCGTGCGGCGATCTCCTCGGTCGGCGCGATCAGCACGACGTTGTCGGTGCGACGCATCGACAGGCCCTTGGTCTTCAGAATGATGTCCATCGCCTGATCCCACGGCACGTTCTTCAGGCGCAGTGTGATACGCCCGGCGACGGTGTCGCTGACGACCATGTTCAAGCCGGTGAAATCGGCGAGCAGCTGCAGCACCGCGCGCACCTCGATGTCCTGGAAGTTCAGCGACAGGCGGTCGCCCTCGAACAGCTGCTGCTCCTTGAGCTTGGCCTCTTTCTCCTGCTTGGTCAGGGCGCGGAACTCGACCGTGTAGACGTTGTTTGCCTGGTAGGCGAGGTGTTCGAACTCGCCCTCGGTCGCGATCGTCATGCGCACATTGCGGCCGCTCGGGCGCGTCTCGATGCTGCTGACCGGGGTCGCGAAATCCATGACGTCCAGCTTGCGTGCCAGCTGCGGCGGCAGTGTCGTGTTGACGAAGTCGAGCACGACATTCTGGCCCTGCTGGCGCATATCGACGACGATCGACGGATCGGACAGGTCGATCTCGACCCGACCCTCGCCCTGGCTGCCGCGACGAAAATCGATGTTCTGCAGCGACATACCGCTGCTCTTGCCAACCGTGCGGTCGCTGGCCATCGCGGCCCTGGGCTCGGTCGTCGACGCCATGCTGCCGGCGCCGCCGGAGCCGAGGCTGACGATCACCTTGTTGCCCTCGCTGCGGATCTCGTGGCTTACCCGCTCAAGCAGGTTGATGACGACGCGGGTGCGGTCGCCGGCCTCGATCGCGGTGATACTACGTGCGATGCCGGTCGCCACCGGCGTGACCTTCTGTTCCAACGCGCTGGTCGTGTTGGCAAGGTCGATCGCGATGCGCGCCGGGTTGTCGGTCGTGAACGACACCGGCTCGCCGACCGGATCGCTGGTTGTCAGCACGATCTCGACCCGGTTGCCCGGCAGCGCCGAGAAACTGATGTCCTGCAGCTGGTTGGCCAGCGCATCGGACAGCAAGGCCCCTAACAACAACACGCCAGCCAGTGCCGTGGTGCGCGCCTTTACCTTTGTTACCATCGTGCCTTCTCCTATTCCTCGCCCAACGCAACCGCCGCTTCCTTCTCGAGGAAGCCGGACCCGGTGGGTACGAGTTCAATCAGCTCTATTTTGTCTTCACTGACGCGTGTGATCTTGCCGTCGTTGAGGCCCATGTAGTTGCCCGGGGCGACGCGGTGAATCGTGCCGTCGTTGGTCTTGACCAGGCCCCAGGTCTCTTCGTCCTGCTCGAGCGTGCCGACCATGCGCAGGCTGTCCAGCGAATACGACTCGAGCTCTTCCTTGCGCCGGTTCGGGTCGGGGCGCACGCCGTCATCGAGCACGGCCACGGTCGCCTCGGACGGATCCTCGGGTGGCGTGAACGGGTCGCGTCGGCCGTTGGCGCTGTAAACGAACCCGACCACCTGCTTGATCTCCGGGATCGGCTCGATACCCGACGGCGGGCGGCTCTTCACTTCATTAACATAGTCGTGGAGATCGGACATGTCCTGGTTGGCGCAACCGAGCAGCGCCAGCGGCAACAGCCACGGGATGAACTTCCTCATCATCATCCACCTGCCTCATCGAGATAGCGGTAGGTTCGCGCAGTCGCTTCCATCACCAGGGTCTCGACCTTGTTGTCTTTGCTGCGCGGCTGGATCTGCACGTCGTGGATCGTCACGATGCGCGGCAATGCGGCCAGACCGCTGACGAACTCGCCAAACTCGTGGTAGTCGCCGATGACGCGGATCCTGATCGGCAGTTCGGCGTAGAAATCCTTCGGCACCTCGGCCTGAGGCTGGAACAGCTCGAATTCGAGGCCGGAAGCCAGCCCGGTCTGTGACACGTCGACCAGCAGGTCGGCGACCTCGGTCTTGTTCGGCAGCTGGCGCAGCATCGCGCCGAACGACTCCTGCATCTCGGCCAGCTGCTGGCGGTAGGCGTCGAGATTGGCCGCCTTGGCCTGCTTGGTCTCGAAGTCCAGACGCAGGTCGGTCTCTACCTTTTCGGTACGCTCCAGCGTCAGGTACTGCTCCTCGATGTCGAGGAAGTACCAGCCGACGCCGACCAGCGCACACAGTATGATGATCAGGATCAGCTTTACGATGACCGGCCAGTCGCCGACGTTGCTGAGATCGAGCTCGTTGAGTTCCTGCATGTTCATTGTGGCGCGTCCCCCTTCGGCACGACCTGCACCAGGTCCAGCTGGAACGTGCTGTCCTTGGTGGTCTCCTCGGCCGCGTCCGTGTTCTCGATGATGCGCAGCTGCGGCGCAGCCATCCACGGGCTGGCCTCGATGTTGCGCATATAGGTCGAGACCCGGGCGTTCGACTGGGCATGGCCGTTCAACACCAGGTTACGGCCGCGCTGCACCATGTTGTCCAGGTAGGCGCCGTCGGGCACGACGGTGACCAGTTCGTCGAACAGGTGGACGATCTGCGGCCGGCTGATCTGCAGGTCCTCGATGACCTTCATGCGCGAGATCAGCTTGCGCCGCGTGTTCTCGAGCTCACGAATCTCGCGGATCTGCTTGTCGACCTTGGCGATCTCGCCCTCGAGGAAGCGGTTGCGATCGTTCTGGTGATCGATCTGCCCCTGCACGAACAGGTGCCAGTAGCCCATGCCGAGCACGGTCAGGATCAGCGCACCGATGATCATGAAGCCGAACTCGCGCTGCCGCTGCTTGCGCAGTTTCTCGCGCCACGGGAGTAGGTTTATGTGTGCCATGTCAGTCGAAACTCCGCAGTGCCAGGCCGCAGGCGATCATCAGCGCCGGGGCGTCGTTGCTGAGGACCTGCGGTTTCACTTTCGAGGCCACCGCCATGTTGGCGAACGGGTTTGCAATCACGGTCTCGACACCGAGGCGCTCGCTGATCAGGTCGTCGATGCCCGGCACCGATGAACTGCCGCCGGCGAGCACGACCAGGTCGACGGCGTTGTACTGGCTCGCAGAATAGAAGAACTGGATCGAGCGGTTGACCTGCTGCGCCATCGCCTCTTTGAACGGGTCCAGCACCTCGGGGATGTAGTTGTCGGGCAGGCCACCTTGGCGCTTCGCCATGCCGGCCTCTTCGACCGACAGACCGTAGCGACGCTGGATCTCCTCGGTCAGCTGGCGACCGCCGAAGTTCTGCTCGCGGGTATAGATGATGTGGTTGTCGTGCAGCACATTCAGCGTCGTGGTCGTCGCACCGATGTCGGCGACCGCGACGGTCTGGTCCTGTCCGGCGTTCGGCCACTGGTCGACCAACTGCGTGCAGGCAGTCTCCATCGCATAGGCCTCGACGTCGACGATCTCGCAGCCAAGCCCGGCGATCTCGAGTGCCGCGACGCGGTCGTCGACATTCTCGCTGCGCGACGCGGCAAGCAGCACATCGACCAGTTCCGGGCTCTTCTCGGACGTGCCGAGAACCTGGAAGTCGATATTGACCTCTTCGAGCGGGTACGGGATGTACTGGTCGGCCTCGAGCTGGATCTGGCTCTCCATCTCGCGTTCCGACAGCGCTGCCGGCATCGAGATGACCTTGGTGATCACGGCCGAGCCGGAGACGGCCACGGCGGCGCGTTTGTTGCGTGTCGAGGCCTTGCGCACGACGTTTTTGACGGCCTTTCCGACCGCCTCGACATCGGCGATGTTCTTCTCGACGACCGCGGTCGACGGCAACGGTTCCACCGCGTAGCTCTCGACGCGATAGCGAACACCCCCCCGACCACTCTGCTGGCTCAATTCGAGCAGCTTGACCGCCGTGGAGCTGATGTCCAGCCCGAGCAGCGGTACCTTCTTCTGGGTAAACAGGCCCATGTCAGTGTTGTTCCAGATTCCTTTGGTGTCGGTTCCCGGGCGGCGGCCGCCCGGGGTCTCGGGCCCGTTAACGGCAGCCGAGAGGAATGTCTTTAATAATTTCGGCCAAGTATAAGGTCATGGACCAGTTTATTAGAAGGAATTAGAGTCCAGTCACAGTTTCGGGCGAATCCGGCGCCTGTCGCCGGTCCTGCCTCCCGGCGCCGGAAACCGGCGTCGTCCGCACCGGTCGAATGGGTACTGCGCGACGCCGCCGTGCAGCGATCCAGGGCCAACCGGGGCGGGTTTCGGGCTACTATAGCGACCCATTTCGGACGGATTATCGGCGCCGTCCGCGAACTCCTTTAGTCTGTGATTCTGCGCATGAAGTGGCTCTGGAAATTCTTCAAGTTCTTGTTGACGATGGGTCTGCTCGGCGCGCTCGGCGCAGCGGTCGCGATCGGTGCCGCGTACTACTACCTCGAACCCGATCTGCCGGATATCGACAACCTGCGCGAGGTGCGGCTGCAGGTACCGCTGAAGGTGGTCGGTCGCGACGGTGAACTGATCGCCGAGTTCGGCGAGAAGCGGCGTATCCCGCTCGCCTACGACGAGTTCCCGAGACGCATGGTGCAGGCCTTCCTGTCGGCCGAAGATGCCAACTTCTACAGCCATCCCGGTGTCGATTACCGCGGACTGCTGCGCGCCGGCGTGCAGCTCGCGCTGACCGGCAAGAAGAAGCAGGGCGGCAGCACGATCACGATGCAGGTCGCACGCAACTTCTACCTTACGCGGCAGAAGACCTATACGCGCAAGCTCAGCGAGATCTTTCTCGCGCTGCGCATCGAGAAGGAACTGAGCAAGGCCGAGATACTCGAGCTCTACCTCAACAAGATCTACCTCGGCCATCGCGCGTACGGCGTCGGTGCCGCGGCCCAGGTCTACTACGGCAAGACCGTCGACGAGCTGACGCTGGCACAGACCGCGATGATTGCCGGCCTGCCGAAGGCACCGTCGAGCTTTAACCCGCTGACCAACCCGCCGCGTGCGCTCGAGCGCCGCGACTACGTGCTCGGTCGGATGCTCGAACTCGGCTACATCACGCGTGACCAACATGCCGACGCGGTCGCGCAACCGATCACGGCCAGCCGTTACGCGCCGGTCATCGATGTCGAGGCGCCGTACGTCGCCGAGATGGTCCGCGGCGAGATGGTCGAGCGCTTCGGTGACGACGCCTACACCGGCGGCTTCACCGTGTACACGACAGTCGTCGCCGGGGAGCAGGGCGCCGCCAACCGGGGCGTACGCAACGCGCTCGACGCGTACAGCGAGCGTCACGGCTATCACGGCCCGGAAGAGCAGATCGCGGACCTGCCGACGGAACCGCAGGCGCTCGACGCGCTGCTCGCCGATCGGCCCACGGTGGGCGGACTGCGCCCTGCCATCGTCACCGCGGTCGGCGACAAGACCGCAAGCGCGTACCTCGGCGACGGCGCCGGCGTCGAGATCGGCTGGGAGCAGATGCAGTGGGCCCACAAGTACATCACCTCAGACCGGCGTGGACGGGCGCCCAAGTCGGCGGCAGACATCCTCGCCGTCGGCGACGTGATCCGCGTGCGCGCGCTGCCGGCGGAAACGGCCGACGACAAGAACGGCGACGCGGACGCCAGTACAGCGCAGCCGGTATGGCGGCTGGCGCAGATCCCGCGCGCGGCATCGGCGCTGGTCGCGATCGATCCCCGGGACGGCGCGATTCGCGCGCTGGTCGGCGGTTATGATTTCTATTACAGCAAGTTCAATCGCGCGACCCAGGCGCAGCGCCAGCCGGGTTCCGGCTTCAAGGCGTTCATCTACTCGGCGGCACTGGAGAACGGCTTTACCCCGGCCAGCCTGATCAACGACGCGCCGGTCGTGTTCGACGACCCGAGCCTCGAAGGCGCGTGGCGCCCGGAAAACTACTCCGGCAAGTTCTTCGGTCCGACGCGCCTGCGCGAGGCGCTGACCAAGTCGCGCAACCTGGTCTCGATCCGCCTGCTGCGCAGCATGGGCATCGAAAGCGCCCTTGCGCACATCGCCAATTTCGGTTTCGACCCGGCCCTGCTGCCGGACAACCTGTCGCTGGCGCTCGGCAGCGCCAGCGTCACGCCGCTGCAGATGGCCAGCGCCTACGCGATCCTCGCCAACGGTGGTTACCGCGTCGAGCCCTACTTCATCGCCCGCATCGATCAGGACGGCAGCGGCACGGTCTTCGAGTCGCAACCGCGGGTGGTCTGCGATGGCTGCCCACCCGGTGCCGGGACCGACGACGACGGCCGGCCGCTGGCCGAACGCGTACTCGACGCGCGCAACCGCTACCTGATGTACTCGATGATGCAAGACGTGATCCGCCGCGGCACAGCGACCAAGGCGCGCGCACTCGGTCGCAAGGACCTGGCGGGCAAGACCGGCACGACCAACGATCAGCGCGACGCCTGGTTCAACGGCTACAACGAACACATCGTCGCCAACGCCTGGGTCGGCTTCGACGACAACAGCAAGCTCGGGCGCGGCGAGGTCGGCGGCAAGGCGGCGCTGCCGGCATGGATGGACTTCATGCGCGTCGCGTTGCAGGACGTGCCCGACCGCGAACCGAAGATGCCGCCCGGCATCGTCTCGGCGCGCATCGACGCGCGTACCGGCGCCGCGGCCGGCGCCGGCGCCAACGGAGCGATGTTCGAGGTGTTCCGCGCCGAGAACGTACCGACGGCACGGGTCGGTGGCGGCGGTACCACCGTCGCACCACCGCCACCGACCCAGGATCTGTTTTGAGCCGGCGGCGCACGCACGGCGATCCGCGCGCGCTGGCGCAGCGGGTCGCGGTGCTAGTCGTCGACGAAGAGCGCGACCTCGGCGCGGCGCTGCAGCGCGCGGCACAGGAGCACGGTATGCAAGCCGGCAGGTTGGACGCGTCGGTGCACACGCTGCGCGAGGCGGTCAACGACTACCGCGCGCTGTTTCGCCCCGACCAGCTGCAACAGCTGCACGCCCAGCGTCGCCTGGCGCTACAGGCGATGCGCTCGTTCGACGCGTTTCGGCCGCGGCTCGCGGGCACCCTGGTACACGGCGACGGGCGGCTCGACCGCATCCGCCTGCTGCTCGAAAGCGACTCCCCGGAGCCCGTGATCTACCGGCTCAGCGACCTGCACATACCCTGGCACGAGGGCGATGCGACGCTGGTGTTCGCCGGCGGACAGCGGGCGACGCGGCCGGCGTTTCACTTCGTCGCCGGTGACGCGCAGGTCGAACTGATCGTGCTGCGCACCGCCGACCGCAGCAATCCGCCACGTGACGTGCTCGGCGGCGGTCCGCTGCCGGCCCTCGATATCGACGAGCTGCAGGCGCTGCTCGACGCCGGCTGACGCCGCCGTCAGCGCTGGTCGAGCGGCACGTAGTCGCGGTGCGTGGCGCCCTGGTAGAGCTGGCGGGGACGGCCTATGCGGTGCTTCGGGTCGTCGAGCATCTCCATCCAGTGACTGACCCAGCCCGCGGTGCGGGCGATCGTGAACATCACCGTGAACATGCTGTCGGGGATGCCGAGCGCACGGTAGATGATGCCGGAGTAGAAATCGACGTTCGGATACAGCTTCTTCTCGAGAAAATACTCGTCCTGCGACGCGATCTCCTCGAGGCGCATCGCCAGCTCGAACAGCGGGTTGTTGCTGTCGGCGATGTTTTCGAGCACCTGCAGGCAGACCTCGCGGATGATCTTGGCACGCGGGTCGTAGTTCTTGTACACGCGGTGGCCGAAGCCCATCAACCGGAACGGGTCGTCCTTGTCCTTGGCCTTGGCCAGGTAGGTGTCGATGTTGCTGACGTTGCCGATCGTTTCGAGCATGTCGAGCACGGCCTCGTTGGCGCCGCCGTGCGCCGGGCCCCACAGCGACGCGGTACCGGCGGCGATGCACGCGAACGGGTTGGCACCCGAGCTACCGGCCAGGCGCACCGTTGACGTCGACGCGTTCTGCTCGTGGTCGGCGTGCAGGATGAACAGCAGGTCCATCGCGCGCTCGGCGAGCGGGTCGACCTCGTAGTCCTCGCACGGCGTCGCGAACATCATCTGCAGGAAGTTGGCCGTGTACGACAGCTTGTTGCGCGGGAACATGACCGGCTCGCCGACGTTGTGCTTGTAGCACGCGGCCGCGATCGTCGGGATCTTGGCGATCAGGCGATGGGCGCTGATCTCGCGATGGCGCGGATCGCTGATATCCATCGAGTCGTGGTAGAAGGCCGACAGCGACCCGACGACGCCGACCATCATCGCCATCGGATGGGCGTTGTTGTGGAAGCCCTCGAAGAAGCGCAGCAGCGATTCATTGACCATCGTGTGGCGGGTGATGATCTGCGAGAAGTCCTCGAGCTGCACCGGCGTCGGCAGCTCACCGTACAGCAGCAGGTAGGCGACCTCGACGAAGGTCGACTTCTCGGCCAGCTGCTCGATCGGATAGCCACGGTAGCGCAGGATGCCCTCGTTGCCGTCGATGTACGTGATCGCGCTGTTGCAACTCGCCGTGGAGACGAACCCCGGGTCGAACGTGAACACCTTGCCCTGGCCATACAGGCTGGTGATGTCGATGGTGTCCGGGCCTTCGGTGCCGGAAAGGATATTCAGGTCGATCGACTTGCCGGTATCGCTGAATGTGAGGGTGGCTTTCCTGTCAGACATAAGGCCGGACCTCTGGCTGTTTACTCGCTGGACGCCAGAGACTAGCACAACTGCTTTTGCGTCAGAGTATTGGAATTGCGCGGCGGGAACGGGCAGGGTTTTCAATGCATTGCGGCGGGTCGCGGCGTGGCGCCGGGCGCCGTGTCGCGGCTCGCTGATGCCCCGAGTCGGTGCAGCCGGCAGCAGCTCGACGTGCGCCGCAGGTGCAGGCACCGACCTCGCGCGCGCCGTCTGGCCAGTGGTCGTCGGATCGCACGCGGCGCGGCCGACCGTGTCGTTACCGACCGGGGCGCGGGGCGCAATGGCATGCGTTGCGCGGCGCGCCCCGTCGACGTCGGCGGCCGGCGCTTCAGCGTTGCGGGTAGTGCGCCGGCCAGCCGCAGCGCGCGACGCCGCTGTCGATCGCCGCGCGCGCGACGGCCGGCGGGATCGCCTCGCGCAGACGCGGATCGAACGGCTTCGGCAGGATGTAGTCGGGACCGAAGTCCAGGCACTCGATAGCGTAGGCGTCGAGGACCGATGGCGGCACCGGATCGTGGGTCAGCCCCTTGAGCGCGTGCACGGCGGCGATCTGCATGTCTTCGTTGATCCGGCTCGCGCGCACGTCGAGCGCACCGCGAAAGATGAACGGGAAACACAGCACGTTGTTGACCTGATTCGGGTAGTCCGAGCGCCCGGTCGCCATGATCAGGTCGTCACGCACGCGGGCGGCAACCGCGGGGCGAATCTCCGGCACCGGGTTGGACAGCGCGAACACCACCGGCCGGTCGGCCATCGACGCGAGCGCCTGCGGCGACAACAGGTCGGGGCCGGACACGCCGATGAACACATCGGCGCCGCGCATCGCGTCGTCGAGCGTGCGCGCCTCGGTCTCGATCGCGACACCGAACTTGTACGGGTTGAGGTCCTTGCGGCCGACGTGGATCACGCCCTTGCGGTCGACGACCATGAAATGGTCGCGGTGCGCCCCCATCGCGATCAACAGGCGGACCGCGGCGATGCCGGCCGCGCCGGCGCCGAGCACGACGACGCGTGCGTCCGCGAGGCGTTTGCCCTGCAGGTCGAGCGCGTTGAGCAGCGCGGCGGCGATGATGATCGCGGTGCCGTGCTGGTCATCGTGGAAGACCGGGATGTCGAGCTGTTCGATCAGCGCCTGCTCAATCTCGAAGCAATGCGGCGCGGCGATGTCCTCGAGGTTGATGCCACCGAAGGTCGGCGCGATGCGCATCACGGTCTCGATGAACTCCTGCGGGCGCGCGGCGTCGATCTCGATGTCGAAAACGTCGATGTCGGCGAAATGCTTGAACAGCACGCCCTTGCCTTCCATGACCGGCTTGCCGGCCAGTGCACCGACGTTGCCGAGACCGAGTACCGCACTGCCGTCGGTGACCACCGCGACCAGGTTGCCCTTGGCCGTGTACTCGTAGGCCGCAAGCGGGTCCTTGGCGATGCGCCGCACCGGCTCGGCGACCCCGGGCGTGTAGGCCAGGGCCAGGTCGCGCTGCGTGCTGGCGGGCTTGGACACCTCGACGCTGATCTTTCCGGGACGCGGCTTGGCGTGATAGTAGAGAGCCGCCTGATTGATCTCGCGGTCGGCGTCGCTGCTGTCGTCGTCGGCGCTCATTGTGGGCTCCGGTGGCGTCGCGGCGCGGCGCACTGGTGGAATCGAAAAAGGCGCCACGAGGGCGCCTTCCTGCGGTCGTCGATGCCGTTCCGATTCAGCGGCGGAAACGCTTGCGGAACTGGTCGACGCGGCCGGCCGTGTCCATCAGCTTCTGTTGCCCGGTATAGAACGGATGGCATGCCGAGCAGACCTCGACGTGCAGCTCGCCGCTGCTGATGGTCGAGCGCGTCTCGAAGCTGTTGCCGCAGCTGCAGACGACCTTGATGTCCGAGTACTTCGGGTGCAGATCCGCTTTCATATGGTTTCACTCCAACGACCCGCGGCTGTCCGGCGGGCCGGTGTCAACGGGTTTCGGGCGCACGCGGCGCGAAAGGCCGCGCACTGTAGAGCAACGGCGGCGAATTTGCAAGCCGGGCGCGGCGATCAGTCGATCGCGCGGCTGAACGCAACGACCTTGCCGCGCGGCGCCTCGGCCTCGACCGGCAGCGGCCGGGCGACCTCGCCGTCGAACAGCCGCTGCAGTTCGGCAAAGCGGTCGCTGAGCCCGTTCGGTCCGAGCACCGAGCGCCACATCATGCGCGAGATGCGCAGGCACGCGGCCATCGGCGTGCGCGCCAGGCGGCGCTCCTGGTCGATGCGCCACTGCAGGCGACGCAGGCGCTCGCGGTTGGCCGCTGGGGCCCTGTCGATGACCTCGGCGATCGCCTTCTGGCGCATCGCCTCGAAGCCCTCGGGGTCGTTCCTGGCCATCTTCGCCCAGGCGTCGAAGTCGATCTCGGCAGTCTTTTTTTGTTCCATCACAGTCACCTTCTCGGGTTGCTGGAGCCGGCCCAGTCTGGTCGCTGTTTTTGCTCGACTCGAAGTCACGCTAGCACAGGCTTTCGGGGGCTGTCTTGGCGAATTTAAGGCGCCGAAAGGGGACAGGGGTTCCTGCATTTTAATCTTTCTTTTCAGCGGCTTAGAATGCCTAACTGCGTTCGTCGGGATTTTGACACGAGAACACGACGGCGGCGCCGGCACGGATCTCGAGCAGGCGGTCCAGGCGCAGCGACTGCATGCCGTCGGCGCCCTCGACGACCAGGAACTCGGCGCCGTCACGGGTCACGACATCGCTGACGATCCCGCCCAGCGTGGTCACGCCGCCGCCGTCGGCGCGTGCGTCGAGGGTCACGCGGCTGCGCCGCAGGGCCAACACCTCGAGCACCGAGTGCCGGTCGCAGTCGATCGGTACATAGTCAGTCATCGTCCCTCCTGACGTCGACCAGCGGCCCGCCGCGATCGACCCGCAGGCGCACCTCGATCGGCCGGCAGCACACGCTGCAGTCCTCGATGTAGGCCTGATCGCCGGCCGAGTCGTCGACCTGGATCTCGATCGTCTCGCCACAGTACGGGCACTGGACGTCGTGAAACCCCATTGGATTCATGGCCACCTCATGCCGGCTCGAACAGACCCAGCAGGTCGTTGAGAAAGCGCTGCCCGATCGCGGTCGGCGCCAGGCGGCGCGGATCGCGCCGCATCAGGCCGCGGTCGCGTGCGATCGCCAGCGGGGCGGCGATCTCTGCCAGATCCAGACCGGTGCGCGCGGCAAAAGTTTGCACGTCGACGCCGCGGTTCAGACGCAGCGCGTTGAGCATGAACTCGAGCGGCAGCGCCGTGCGCGCGACGCGTTCGCGACGGCTGACCGCGCCGTGCGGCGCCGCCGCCTGGTAGGCGACCGGCTGGCGCAGCTTGCTGCTGCGCTCGACCTGGCCGGGCGCGACCGTCCACTTGCCGTGGGCACCCGCGCCGATCCCCAGATAGTCGCCAAACTCCCAGTAGTTGCGGTTGTGGCGGCACTCGTGCCGCGGCTGGGCGTACGCCGAGATCTCGTACTGGCCGAACCCGGCGTCGGCCAGCAGCGCCTGCCCGGCGTCGAGGATGTCGGCCAGCGCGTCGTCGTCGGGCAGCCCGGGTGGCGGACGGTGGTGGAACAGCGTGTTCGGTTCCAGCGTCAGCTGGTACCAGGACAGGTGCTCGGGGGCGAGGTCGAGCACGGCACGCAGGTCGGCGAGCGCGCCGTCGACCGTCTGCCCGGGCAGCCCGTGCATCAGGTCGAGGTTGACGCTGTCGAACCCGGCGGCGCGCGCCGTCGCGTACGCGGCACGCGCATCGGCCGCGCTGTGGATTCGGCCAAGCGCGCGCAGGCACGCGTCGTCGAGGCTCTGCACACCGATCGACAGGCGGTTGACGCCGGCGGCACGGTAGCCGGCGAAGCGCGCGCCGTCGACGGCGCCCGGGTTGGCCTCGAGCGTGATTTCGGCGTCGGCAGCGAGGCCGAAGGTGCGGTCGATGCCATCGAGTATGTCGCCGATCGCCGCGGCATCGAACAGGCTCGGCGTGCCGCCGCCGATGAACACCGCGTGCAGCGGCGGGCGCTCGCCGCGCGCGCTCTCGTAGGCGCAATCCTGCAGCAGCGCGTCGACGTAGGCCTGCTGATCGATCGCAGCGTCGACCGCGTGCGAATTGAAATCGCAGTACGGGCATTTGCGCAGGCACCACGGCAGGTGGACATAGGCGGTCAGCGGCGGCGGATCGGGGTCGCGGGACGGCATCGGCGGCGCGCCAAGTCGGCGAGACGGCTGGAGACCGCGCCATTATCTAAAGTTTGCCGGTCCGGCGTCGATCCAGTGTCACGATCCGCGTTCGAGTCCAGCCCTCCGTGTATTGTCCATCGCCAGCGCCGGCGTCGCGATGACCGCCGCCGACCAGCTCGACAGCCAGCCATCGGTCGCGGTGACGCGCGCGACGCCACTGCTCGACGTCGTCGACGCGATGACGCGCACCGGCGCGACCGCCGCGCTGGTCATCGAAGACGAGCGCGCGATCGGCATCGTCACCGAGCAGGACATCATCGGCCGCATCAGTGCGGGCGCGGACTGGCCGGGACTGCCGGTCGAGCAACTAATGACAGCGCCGGTCGACCACACCGGCGACGACACCCGGTGCCGTACCGGCTACGCACTGATGGGCGAGCAGGGTATCCGCCATCTGGTCATCGAGCCGGGCGACGACGGCCGTTTCCGCGTCATCGGCGAGGAGGCGTTCGCCGCGTTCGACCGCCGCCGGCGCGAGCGCGCCAGCGACCGGGTCGGCGCGATCATGCAGTACGACCCCCCGGCGCTGCCGCCCGATGCCAGTGTGCGCGCCGCTATCGATCTGATGAACGCGACCGCCAGCGAATTCGTCGTCGCCGCGCACCATCAGCGCGCGCTCGGCACGCTGACCCAGCAGGACCTGCTGCGCCGCTGCCACACGCTGGCCGCGGATCTCGACCTGCGCATCGACCAGTTGACGACGTCGCCACCGCTGACCATCGGCGCCGACGCGACGCTCGACCAGGCCCTCGACGTCATGGAGACGCACCAGGTCCGCGTGCTGATCGTCGTCGGTCTCGACAGCCGTATGCAGGGCGTCGTGTCGATGCACCACCTGGTCTCCCATCAGCAGCAGCGCTTCATCGACACGCTCAGGGCCAACCTGGAGGCCTGCGCCGAGCAGCGGTTCCCGGGCCAGCTGCTCGACGTGATCGGTGACGGCGTGCTGATCATCGAACGCGACAGCGCACAGATCGTCGAGGCGAATCCGCGGATCGCCGGTTGGCTCGGCTACGCCGCCGCACAGATGACCGGCATGCCGCTGGCGGCGCTGGTGCCCGATCAGGCGCAACAGATTCACTGGGGGCTCGATCCGAACCTGGTGCCGATCGGGCCGGTGTTCCGCGCGCGGCTGCAACGCAGCGACGGCGGTACGATGCCGGCCGAGGTCTCGATCAAGCGCGTCACCTTCGACGAACAGGCGCTGGTGGTCGCCGTGGTCCGCGACCAGACCGAGCGCGACCGTGCCGAGCGCGCGCTGCGCGACAGCGAGGAGCGGCTGCGCCAGATCTTCGAGACCAACCAGGCAATCAAGCTGATCCTCGATCCCGAGGACGGCCGCATCGTCGACGCCAACCAGGCGGCGAGCCGGTTCTACGGCTACCCGCACGACCGCCTGGTCGGCATGAACATCCGCCAGATCAACCGCATGGACGGCGACGCGGTCACGCAGGTCATGCGCCAGGCCAGCCAGCAGCAGCGCCTGGCGTTCGAATTCCGCCATCAGCTCGCCGACGGCGATGTCCGCGACGTCGAGGTGTTCACCGGACCGCTCGCCTACCGCGGCAAGACGCTGTTGTACTCGATCATCCACGACGTCAGCGAGCGCACGGCCGCGACGCGCGCGCTGCGCGACAGCGAGGAACGCCTCGAGCTGGCCCTGCGCGGCGCCGACCTCGGCCTGTGGGACTGGGATATCGCGAGCGGCAGCGTCACGTACTCGGCGCGCTGGGCACAGATGCTCGGCGAACGCATTGACGACGTCGTGCCGCACGTCGACAGCTGGTGGTCGCGCGTCCATCCCGACGACGTCGCCGCTGTGACCGCGGCGCTGCAGGACCACCTGGACGGCGAGACCCAACAGTTCGAGAAGACCTACCGCATGGCGCACGGCGACGGCAGCTGGCGCTGGATCACGAACCGCGGGCGCGTCGTCGAACGCGACGCCGATGGCCGGCCACTGCGCGCCGCCGGCACACACATGGACGTCACCGCGTCACGCTGCGCCCAGGACCGTCTGCGGCTGGTCGCCCAGGTGTTCGACAACGGCAACGAAGGCGTCATCATCACCGATGCCGAGAACCGCATCGTCGAGGTCAACAAGGCGTTCAGCGCGATCACCGGCTATGCCGCCGACGAGGTCATCGGCAAGCGTCCTCAGCTGCTGAGCTCCGGCCGCCACGACCGAGCGTTCTACCAGGCGCTGTGGCAGTCGCTGCAACACAGCGGACGCTGGAGCGGCGAGATCTGGAACCGGCGCAAGAACTGCGAGGTCTACCCCGAGTGGTTGAGCATCAGTGCCGTGCACGACGACGACGGCAAGGTCTGCAACTACGTCGCGGTGTTTTCCGACATCAGCGAACAGCACAGGAGTCGCGCCGAGCTCGAACACCTCGCCCACCACGATGCGCTGACCAACCTGCCCAATCGCCTATTGTTCAACGCCCGGCTCGAATACGCGATCGTGCACGCCAAGCGCGGTCGCAACGCGCTCGCGGTGCTGTTCATCGACGTCGATCGTTTCAAGACCATCAACGACAGTCTCGGCCATGCGACCGGCGACGAGGTGCTGCGCGTGGCCGCCGAGCGCATGCGCGCGGTGCTGCGCGCCGACGACACGATGGCGCGCGTTGGCGGCGACGAGTTCATCATCCTGCTCGAGAACGTCACGCCGGGCGGCGCGCGCGAGGTCGCCGAGAAGCTAGCCGCGGCGCTGCGCACGCCGCTGAATCTCGACGACGACCCGCTCTACCTGAGCCTGAGCGTCGGCATCTCGATGTACCCGCGCGATGGCAGCGACGTCGACACGCTGCTACGCAACGCCGACGCGGCGATGTACAAGGCCAAGGACAGCGGCCGTGACACTTTCCATTTCTACACGCCGCAGCTCACCGACGAGGCGCGCGAGCAGGTTTTCCTGCAGAATCACCTGCGGCGCGCGATCGACCACGCCGAGTTCCGCGTGTTCTACCAGCCGCAGGTCGACATCGAGACCGGTCGCGCGACCGGCGTCGAGGCGCTGCTACGCTGGCAGCATCCGAGCGAGGGCCTGATCATGCCCGGGCGTTTCATCCCGCTGCTCGAAGAACACGGGCTGATGCGCCAGGTCGGACCCTGGGTGCTGCAGCAGGCGTGCACGGACTACGTGCGCTGGCAGCAGGCCGGCCTCGCGCCCCGCAGCCTCGCGGTCAACCTGTCGGGCACGCAGATCCATGGCACGGCCTCGGTCGACGCGATCGCCGCGATCCTCGATGCGACCGGCATGCCGCCGGAACACCTCGAACTCGAGGTCACCGAGACCTTCGTCATGAACGACCCGGAGGCCAACATCAACAGCCTGCATCGGCTGCGCGCGCTCGGCATCCGTCTGGCGATCGACGACTTCGGCACCGGCTACTCGTCGTTGACCTACCTCAAGCGCCTGCCGATCAACAAGCTCAAGATCGACCGCTCGTTCGTCATGGATATTCCCGGCGACGCCGACGACGAGGCGATCGCACGCGCCGTGATCGGCCTCGGCCGGACGCTGAACCTCGACATCGTCGCCGAGGGCGTCGAGCGCCGCGCCTGCGCCGAGTTCCTGATGCGCGAGGGCTGCTACAACGGCCAGGGTTACCTGTGGGGCAAGCCGGTTGCCGAGAGCGAGATCCGTGCCTGGCTGGCAGTGCATACCTAGGCGAGCGGGCGCGAGAACTGGATCGGCTCAACTACCGTTTATTCAGCACTGAGCCAGAGTTGATCAGCATTGTGAAGGCGTCCACCGCGTGCGCCAAACGGGCGGCTGGCGAAAAATCTGCGGCTTCAAAGAAGGATACGGGCATTTAGAGCGTATCTCTGGGCTTTCGGTTTTCAAGATAGAAAACATGCTGCCCGATTCTTTCCCCTTTGAGCAGAGAGTCGCTCCAATACGGCTGGACATAGGTTGCGTGATACCAAAGGGCGCCACCGGTCGTATCTTCCAGGAATCCGAAATAGACCTTCCAAGCAAGCCGAAGTGATTTGGCCCAAGCCTTCTGATTCATGGGTCTATCGGATTGGCCATCGCACCACCACGAGAATTGGCAGCGATGAAGCACCTGCTCGCCACCTTGTTGAACGACCTTGCAAACAGAATCCGGGTACTTCGGATGCGCAACCCTGTTCATAACCACGTGACCAACGGCGCGCTGACCTGACTCCGGTTCACTACGGGCCTCGAAGTAGATGTTCAACGCCAGGCAACGCAGTTCGTTCTGCAGATGCGCGCTTACCGATAGTTCCTTGTCGCTGTTGCCCGGGTATGTCTTCGCTATCTGTTGGATTCTGACCATAGCTTGGCCAATACGAAATTCACCGGACTGGGTCGCTTCGCTTGCGCGGGCGCCACTCCCCCCGATCAGCTGTAAGAAAAAGACCATCACGGTTGCCGCCACGATACCGGCGCCCGACTGGGTTGTGCCGAACATCGCTGCGCCGAGTTGACGCATTCTTGAACTGTCTGCCATCGCATTCACAACCGCAATTCCCTGGCAGGGACCAACTTCATCAATGAAGACGTATCGCTCTGTGGTTACGAATCAAGCGAGGCAGGAACCGTGCCAGGGAAATATGTTTTTGATCTGGTTGTGATTACAGAGTTAACGACTAATCGTTTTGTTTCTCTGTGTAAAGAAGACTTACAGGAATGCCTTGCGGGCGAGACATGATCGCGGGAGCGAACTTCCGTCGCGAAGGAAGCTGATGCCTCGACAGCGTTTGGGCGTGGCTGGCAGTATCCGGGGCGGCCCGAAAAGACCCTGGCGCCCAACAACCACCAGGCGTCATTCGCGTACTCCGTTTCAGCTTGCTGAACCACCGCCTCAGGCGAACCAGGGGTCAAGATCGCTCGACGATTCCGAACACGCCCTCTCGACTACGGCATGTCAACTGCACCGCTAACATTGGCGTTGCAAATCAGGCGGCGACGCCCGTCTGGTGTCGACTGGGCCATTTGTGTGGGTAGTGATCCGCTCCTAAGTAAAGCCGGGGGTGTCCGCCTTACGCCGTTGGCGTCCCGTTATCGCTGGCTGGCGGTGAACCGCCCTTCTGCAGTGCAGGACAAACAAATCTGCTCCAGGTGCCTCTTTTGACATAGCATCAGCGTTTGACAAGGGAGGCGTGCACATGAAGCAATCAACATCCACAGTGTGGACCTTTCTACCAGTCCTTCTCGCAACGAACACGATGGCCTTCGCCGATTCATGGACGTGCCAAAAAGGGGATCTCACCAGGCAGGTGCTCATCGTCTACCCGGAGAAGCCTGCCCTTCTGCCGTGTGAGGTGTTTTACAGCAAGCCGACGGAGAACGTCGTGCCGCGTGCGCTGTGGCAGGCAGCCAACAACGAAGGCTATTGCGAGCGCAAGGCGGCTGAGTTCGTCGTCAAGCTGGAATCATGGGGTTGGCGCTGTGGGGTTGATCCGCAACAGGCTTCCAGCAGTGGGCCGGCAACACAGAACTGAAAACTGGTGACAATTGGGGTCGGACTGCAATTTCGCTGCAACGAACACGGCCAACCTTCAGACGGCACCTTGTTTCCATTACATTGGGATAAAGACCCCAATGCGTGGGGCCGCGCGCCCTAGGGCGCAACGCGCACCCACGATTGACAATGCTGATCACTTCGCGGCATCGGCGGCCGTCAGCGAGCAGCTCCCCCCGGGACACGCGGGCTTGTTCGCGGGACGCGTTACCAGGCGCAGGCGGATCAGGGCATCGAACAGCTTGCATCCGACACAGATCCCCAGGCTCGCTTCCATCCACATCAGACTGATACAGACCAGGCATAGCGCCGATGACAGGTCGCCGTTTTGGCCGGTGTTGACGAGATAGGCAACGACGCTGGCCATGATCAGCCCGAGGCTCCATGCGAATCGTTTCTGCTTCGCGCCCACCCACTCGGGTCGCTGTTTCCTGACCAGCCAGGCACCGAGGATTCCGAACGGGCTCAGGGTCGACAATCCCGTCACGAGGCGGGCCGCGAAATCCAGAGCCGCCAGGATCGTGAATACCTGGATCGGCAGATAGATCTGCTCCAAAAACGCCAGTACGAACGCGACTGACGCGAACATCATCATCAGCCCTGCGGCGGCACGTACCGCGCGCTCGTTCATGACCTCGTAATCGGCTGCACGGCCGTCGATCCTGAGGTCATGAAAACGGTGTCCGAAGTCGTTCCATCGCTTCCTGGGATTCGCATCCTCGATGCTGTTGCTTGGCGTGCTCGCGTAACTGGATTTCATTGTGGCTCTCCCGTGTTTTTGAGGTTTGTTGTGACGTCGCGCGCATTCGGCTCGTCCCTGGCGGCAAGTATTCCGATACCGCAACCGGGCCACTGGTGACGAAATCCCGGGAGAACGGTGAACAAATCACGTTGCTGAGACGATTGATGCCGGGCTCTCGGCCGCAAGCGGGTGCGACTCGTCGCCATCACCGCGTTCCGGTGAACCGCGGCCCACGCCTCAAGCGGCCAGCCGGGCGTGGGGTTGCGCCTGCCGCGGAAGCATGCGAACCGAAGGCGCGTATCCGGGGTCTTCGTTCGGGGGGCTGTCCCGGCTCCGCTGGGTCCGCTGTTGGCCGGCCGCCGACGAACGTGCCGCGCCAAGGAGCGGCCTGTTCACTCGCGATCGCCAACCGGTCCGCTGTCAGCGCCGGGCGGCCGTCCGACGGTACAAGCGGTCGCGGCTGCCGCTGCGCAGGCGCGGAAGCCCAGCGATGGCGGCCGAAATGGCGGCGTGGTTTCGGCGTGCAGAATTCAACATCGAGAAGTGGGGCCGGACGGCAATTTCGTTACAACACGGTACGGTCGAAAGGCGGGGCGTGCCCATTGCGCGGAAATCGCAGTCTGACCCCTAATTTCGGGGGAGATCGCCGTCTGACCCCGACTTTCCGTCGATTTTCTTTACAGCCAGGCCAGCTGCAACCGCATCCGCTGAATTTAATTCGCCAGTATTCATGCGCTTAGCCGGCTTGGCGGCTATGTTGCATCGAATCCACGGTTTCCGCCGTACAGGGACCGCGACCATGAAAATCTCTGCTTTCTTCGGGCGCAGCGCATCGTTGACGGATAGGTTGCTGCTCGCCGTGTTGTTGAGCGCGTCTGCTGCAGTAGACGCGGGCCTGATCGGGATCGACTTGGGTCCCGGCCCGGCCAACGCACCCAGCGGCTGGCATTCGGTCTC
>JAAUYD010028288.1_pt1 | contig 23830 bp, 19 predicted proteins | sample 7278101 | NCBI WGS metagenome assembly JAAUYD01 (sample SAMN14350128, study PRJNA611818) | marine sediment metagenome | isolation source: surface marine sediment (0.6m) | place: French Polynesia: Moorea | collected 2018-08
AGCACGCCCATATCGTCATCGTCAATCACGCCCTGCTGCTCTCCGATTTGGCCAACGAGAATCACATCTTGCCCCCCTTCAAAGATTTAATTATAGACGAGGCCCATCATCTGGAGCCGGCCGTCACCGACGGTTTGAGTTTTGAAGCGGACCGCCGCTTTTTGGAGCGCGTTGTTGAAGATATTATTCGCGGCCGGGGGGGCTTGCTGACCGAGCTGACCGGCAAAACCAACATCATTCCCCCTGGTCAGCGGGCCGCTCTGGATAAGGCGGTTGAGGCCATTCGGCGGAACGCGGAGCTGGCCAGGACCCGAATCGAAGAATTTTTCACCACCCTCTCCTTCTTTTTGAGCGATCGACAAAATGGAAATCAGCGATTTGCCGAGCAAATTCGGCTGACCTCCGATGTCCGCTATCAACCGGCGTGGGATGAGGTAGAGATCGCCTGGGATGATCTCAACAAACCGCTTCACCAGGTGACCAAAAATCTCAAAAAAGTAGAGGAAGGGGTGGCCGATCTGGCGGAACATTTTGAGATCGAAGATTCTGATTTGCTGGTTCAACTTATCGCCTCTTCTTATAAAGGGGTGGATGAAACCCGGACCAACATCGACAACATCGTCTCCAACCCGGATGAAGGGTATATTTACTGGGTCGAGCTCATGCGCGACCGCATTTCACTGCACGCCGCGCCGCTGCACGTCGGGCCGCTGGTGGAAGAGTACATCTTTCACGAGAAAGAGACCGTGGTCTTGACGTCGGCCACCATGCGCACCGCGCCGCTGATGGGTGATGAGGAACCGAATTTTGAGTACATGAAGGCCCGCCTGCACGCCCAGGAGACCGATGAGCTGGCGGTCGGATCGCCTTTTGACTACCCGGCCAACTCGCTCCTGTATCTCGTTTCCGATATGCCGGAGCCCAACCAGCCGGGGTATCAGCGGTATGTGGAGCAGGCGATCTTAGACACGGCCGTCACCCTGGAAGGGCGAACGATGGCCCTGTTTACCTCCTACCGGCAGCTCAAGCAGACCGCAGACGCCCTAAAAGGCCCTTTGGCCAAAGAGGGTATCACGCTCCTGGCTCAGACCCAGGGTGGGTCGCGGCAGCAGCTCACCGAGCTCTTTCGCGATGCCGGTACCAAGACCGTTCTGCTGGGTACCCGCTCCTTTTGGGAGGGGGTAGACGTGCCGGGCATGGAGCTTTCGGCCGTGGTGTTGGTCAAGATCCCCTTTGATGTGCCTTCAGATCCGGTTTTTGCCGCCCGATCTGAGACCTTTGAAAATTCCTTTTTTCAATACTCTGTCCCGGAGGCGATTTTGCGCTGGCGGCAGGGATTTGGCCGTCTTATTCGCCGCAAGGATGATGAAGGGGTGGTCCTGGTGCTCGACAAGCGGGTCATTTCCAAGCGGTATGGGCAGGCGTTTATCGATTCGCTGCCGGAGAGCACCACGATTCGCCAGCCGGCCGGTAGGATATCGGAGCTGCTGGTGCGATGGTTCAACCGGGCACGGTAGACTTCAGACCTCAGACTTCAGACTTCAGACTTCAGACGACAGAGGTTTTTGCACCGGGCGCGGTTTTGCCTTCCCAAAAAGCTATCTCCTCATGTTTGGGGCCTCAGTTTAGGTACCATCTTCCCAATTTTTATCCGCTTAAAGAATAATCTGTTACCCTATGGATTCAGTTGAATTTAGAATTAATTTTTAGGCGGTTATCATGTCATTTAAAGATGAATTAACACAAAAATTTGAAGAAAGAAGAGGTACGGTTGGCATTATTGGTTTAGGCTATGTTGGTTTGCCGCTGGCCGTGGCCATTGCCGAAGCTGGGTTTAATATTATTGGCGTAGATATCGCCTCTGAAGTTGTATTTGGCTTAAACAACGGCATCAGCCATGTTGAAGACATTCCGGATGTGCGTATCGCCCCTCTTGTGGCCACCAATCAATTTTGGGCGACAACCGATTATAACGAGCTGCAGAAAGCCGATGCCATCATCATTTGTGTTCCTACACCTCTGCGAAAAACAAAGGACCCGGATGTTTCTTTTATCATTGCCGCGGTAGAGGAAATTGCGCGGATTGGGGTTCAGGGTAAATTGGTGGTTTTGGAGAGCACAACTTATCCGGGAACCACCGAGGAAATTGTCTTGCCTGAGTTTCAAAGCAAAGAAATCATGGCGGGGAGTGATTTTTTCCTGGCCTTTTCACCCGAGCGAATTGACCCCGGCCGGACCGATTATGTTTTTGCCAACACGCCCAAAGTCATTGGCGGCGTCACCCCCGACTGCCTTGATGTTGCCATCTCCCTTTATGAAACCTTTGTTGATCAGCCGGTCCCTGTATCAAATCCGGCCACAGCTGAAATGGTCAAATTATTGGAGAACACTTTCCGCGCCGTGAATATCGGCCTGGTGAATGAAATGGCTTTGATGTGCGACAAGCTGGGGTTGAATATTTGGGAAGTTGTGGAAGCGGCCGCCACGAAGCCCTACGGCTTTATGAAGTTTACCCCGGGACCCGGTTTGGGTGGTCACTGTATTCCGGTAGATCCACATTATTTGAGCTGGAAGCTTCGCGTTTTAAACTACACGGCTCGTTTTGTACAGCTGGCTGATGAGGTGAATCGATCTATGCCCGATTATGTGGTGATGAAAACGGCCGATGCGTTGAATCAACTGGCCAAAGCGGTTCGTGGGAGCCACATATTAATTTTGGGTGTTGCTTACAAACCGAATATTGGGGATTTGCGCGAGAGCCCAGCCCTGGAGATCATTGAAAGGCTAATTGAGAAAGGCGCCAATGTCTCATACCATGATCCATATGTTCCCAATTTTGTTCATGAAGATTTGGATCTGACCGCTGTTGAAGATCCATACGAAGCGATCTTGAATGCTGATTGCACGGTCATCGTCACCGATCATGATCATTATGATTGGCGTCGGATTGGCAATTCAGGTGCCGTCATTGTAGACACGCGTAATGCCTTAAAAGGGATGCCGCTTAGAGAAAATATCATTTCGATTTAGGAAACGGCCACAAGAATTGAGCATTATTAGAGGATAATTTATGACGCGAGTTCTCGTTACAGGTGGAGCCGGTTTTATCGGCTCCCATCTGGTTGCGCGGTTAGACGCTGACGGAGTTGAAGTTCTCGTCCTAGATAATTTATCGACAGGATCCTTGGATAATTTGGCCGGGTTGAATTATCAATTCTTTGAGGGAGATATTGCTGATTTTGATATCTTGAAAAGAGCTGCTGCAGGCTGCGATTTGATATTTCACCAGGCCGCGATGGTCAGTGTTCCCCAATCTTTAGCCCATCCCGATTTGAATCATCGAAGCAATATCATCGGAAACTCTAATTTGTTTGAGGCTGCGAGGCAGGCGGGTGTCGGTAGGGTTGTTTATGCTTCTTCGGCCGCTGTTTATGGAAATCGACCTGGTTTACCCAAAAAAGAGAATGATTCCACTGAATCTTTGACGCCATACTCTGCAGGAAAATTATTTAGTGAGATATTGGGTCAAACGTATTTAAATGCCTATGGATTAGAGAGTGTTGGACTACGCTATATGAATGTCTTTGGACCTCGCCAGGATCCATCTTCTCCTTATTCCGGAGTTTTGTCGATTTTTTGCCAAGCAGCTTTAAATGATGGCGTTTGTAAGGTGTTCGGGGATGGAGAACAAACGCGTGATTTTATTTATGTCGAAGATGTCGTGCAGGCAAATCTAAAGGCCGCTTTTGCTCCTGCGAATCAGCTTGGAGATAACTATATTTTTAATATTGGTCGCGGTGAACAAACCTCTCTTAATCATATATTAAGGGTATTAGGAGAGCTTACAGGAAAAGCGATCAATGTGATTTACATGGAAGAGCGTCACGGGGACATTCGCCATTCAGTTGCTGACATAAGTGCGGCTCGCAAAGTTTTAAAGTTTGATCCGCAAGTAACCATTAAAGAGGGACTTAAGCAAACCCTACTTTCTATGACATGAGCTTTTTCGCCTATCAAGGCTTCTCCGATGGGTACTTCATGCCGTTCATAACATTCTGTCATCTGGTTTTAACAAAGGATTAAACAAATAAAGTTCAATCAGCCTTTTTTATAGTACTAAACAGTTATAGTACTAACTGTATAAAGGGTGCTATCATTATCCGATCTTTTTGGTAAATATGATGTGCAAACAGATGTTTGCAAGGAAGTGTCGTGATGGAAAATATCAACAATTCAAATTGGCCAAACCGGAAAGAGTTCTGGCGTGGTAAACGAGTTATCATCACAGGTGGGGCTGGATTTTTAGGCTCCTTTGTGGTGGATCAATTGAATGAACACAACGTGGAGGAAATCATTATTCCACGTAGTGCGGAGTACGATTTAAGGGAGGTTGGAGCCATTCGTCAGCTTTTGGCTGATTCTCGATCGAATAACCGGCCGGTTGATTTAATTATTCACCTTGCGGCTCGGGTTGGTGGAATTGGGGCTAATTTGGTTCATCAAGCCGATTATTTTTACGATAACCTCATGATGGGGGTGCAGCTGATTCACGAATCTTACAAGGTTGGCGTGCCCAAATTTGTGGCCATTGGGACAATTTGTGCCTATCCAAAATTTGCGCCGGTTCCTTTTAATGAAAACGATTTGTGGAACGGATATCCAGAGGAAACAAACGCTCCGTATGGACTGGCCAAGAAAATGATGCTGGTGCAGTCTGATGTTTACCGGTCACAATATGGGTACAACTCGATTTATTTGCTGCCGGTCAATCTTTACGGCCCGCGCGACAACTTTGATTTGGAAACCTCACACGTCATCCCGGCTCTGATTCGGAAATGCCTGGAGGCCAAAGAGCGGGGTGATGCCTTTGTCACCGCCTGGGGAGATGGTTCCCCCACCCGCGAATTTTTATATGTTGAGGATGCAGCCCGCGGTATTTTGCTGGCGGCCGAGCGTTATAACGACAGCCTGCCGGTCAACCTGGGCAGCAGCTTTGAGATCAGCATCAAAGATTTAATGGAGACGGTCGCTAAGGTAACCGGATTTGAAGGGGAAATTCGTTGGGATACCAGCCGGCCGAACGGCCAACCCCGGCGCAAGCTCGACGTCAGCCGGGCGAAAGAGTTCTTTGGATTTGAATCACAGGTCGGGTTTGAAGACGGATTGCGGCGCACGGTTGAATGGTATTTGGCATCTAACCCCGTCGCCGTGAGATGATCTGTCCCTGGTGTTCAGGTTTACAGCTTTCCTAAGCGATTATGATGACCAACATACCCAAATTTCTGGCTCTTAGTGGACTGGATGGGGCCGGGAAGTCGACCCAGATTCAGCATTTGGTCGATTTTTATCGCCAGATGGGTGAAATACCGGTAATCATTTGGGCACGCGGCGGATATACGCCGCTTTTTAATGCCCTTAAAGCTGGGCTGCGCCGTCTTTCTGGTCAGCGGTTGATACCTCCTAGCGGCCGCAGTGCCGCTAGGACACAAGCCATGGGTTCGGGCTGGAAGAGGCGATTGTGGCTGTCGCTGGCGATTTTTGACTTGATACTTGTTTACGGGGTACAGGTCCGCTGGCTGTTGTGGACCGGCCGTACGGTTATTTGCGATCGTTATTTGGGCGATACGGCTATTGACTTTGCGCTTAATTTTTCATCTGAAGCGGTTGGGGAGTGGTGGATGTGGCGGTTTTTAGCCTGGGTTACCCCTCGTCCGGCGGCTGCATTTTTGCTGCTAATTCCGGTAGAGGAATCGCAGCGTCGTTCACAGCTTAAAGATGAACCGTTTCCAGATTCTCCTGAGGTTCTTGCTCAAAGACTGGCCGCCTATAGGAGCCGGCCGGAATTTGAAGGCTGGCTCGAAATTGACTGCCGGGCATCGATTGAAGCGGTCCGGAGAAAAATTATGGCTGGCATTGGGGTAGCTTATGAAAATTAGCCTGCTGCTCGAGCGAGAGCCGTTTGGCTCAATATTAGCTGAAACCCTAACCGAATTTCTAAGCTCACATTTTCAACAACCTTTTAAGGTTCAGTGGGGCACCCAACCAGGCGGCGGAGAGCAAACGTGGTTAGTCAACAGCCGCCTCAACGCGATTTTTTTGCCGGGTGTCACCCGAACCGCGCTCGAACCCATCATCAGCGAATTTGGGCGCAGCGTAACCCCCTGGAAGACCCCTTTGCAGCGTTTGTATGTCGAGCTGGCGACCCGCCGGCCGTTCTCACAGCCGCTGGCTGATTTTTACCTCGACATCACCCCGGCCGTGCCGGATGGTGAGCAATTTTTAATTGTGGGTGGCAATCATAAAATCCGGATTTTGCACCCGGCTGAAAATGCTGTTTATGTGATCTGCAAAAAAGGGTTTGATCGGCGGCGACTGACACGTGAAGTAGAGATTCGTCACCGGGCGGAAGCCTTGGGTTTGCCGGTAGTCCCAGTCATCCACGCTTCTAAAAAAGCGCCCTGGTTTATTGAGGAATTTATCATAGGAACTCCCTTGAATCGCTTATCTAAAAGCGAAGATAAAATAAACGGATTGCAACAGGCTGTTTCTGCATTAAAAATTCTAGTAGAGGAAACTGAAGAAATAGTTAGCGAGGAAAAATATCTTTTTCAACGAAAAAATGAGGTGCTTCGATTAATAGATCAAAACAATTTTCTTTCTCCGGTAGCCCGGCAAAAATTACACGCTCAAATTGAAATTTTGGCTAGAAGGAAATCATCTGAACAAACCATCCAAACAGCATTATCTCATGGTGATTTTCAGCCAGCCAATATCCTTTTAGTTAATCCAATGGTGATTTTAATAGATTGGGAGTACGCAGAACGCCGAATTTGGATTTATGACATATTGGTTTATTTGTTGCAATCCCGTTTTCCAAAGGGGCTCGCAGATCGGCTACACCAGTACGTGAATAACGATCTCGGTTTGTTTTCAGAATTAAGAGTTTTTCAGGATTTTTTTAATTTAGAACAGACAATTGAAACTAAAATTTTTTATGCCAATTTGTTTTTCCTTGAAGAATTGCTGTTGCATTTGAAAGAAAATAACAATCCTCTTTTCTTCTCAGTGGGAAGTAGCTTAAGTCAGCTTTTCTCCGAACTTGATCACTGGATTCACTATATATGTAATAAACATCAACAGGATATTTAAGGCAATTATGCTCTGGTCTTTTAGGAAATTAGGTAGAAACAAATTTGCCCGGCAGGCAACAAAGAAAGCTTTTGGGTTAATTTATCGCGATGGCAAGATAATCACCATTAAGCGCGGTCCATTGGCCGGTTTGAAATGGGTATGCCATTCACATCATCAATTCTGGATGCCTTTAGGAATGTACGAAGTAGAAACTGCAAACTGGCTTAAAAACCAAATGGACACATCTTCAGTCTTTTTTGACATTGGAGCCAATGCTGGTTATTTTACTTTGCTGGGCTGCCGACAGATTAAAGCGGGCCAAATAATATCTTTTGAACCCGTGCCTCTCAACGCAAAAACAATCAAAAAGCAACTAGAAATCAATAATTTTGAAAACGGCGTTGTAGAACAAATAGCCTTATCTGATAAAAATGAGACCTCTCTTTTTTCAGTTGCGAATAACAACGCAAATTCACATCTCGTTGAAGTGGATACACCGCATACAAATGGGAGGGAAAAGGCTCAAATTTCAGTTAAAACCCTCACCTTAGATGAGTATGTAAATACAAGAAATATTAAACCAGATCTAGTCAAAATTGATGTTGAGGGAGCTGAAGCCAAGGTTTTATGTGGGGCAAATGAAACAATTTCCCACTTTCGGCCCAACTGTCTTGTTTCAACTCACAGTCAAAATTTATATGAAGAATGCCGAGACTTTTTTATCAAGCACAATTATCGGGTTTCACCATTGCCCGGTTTTGATCACGAGCTAATTTGTTTTTCATCTTAGCTAAATAATCACCAGATATTTTTAGTTATTGAATTGACATTTTTAAGAAAATGGAACCTGATTACTGCCAGGAAAAAAAATTGATTATATTAAATCAGATGGCTGGCCCAATTACTTGGGAACTAGCCGAAGATTTAGGCCACGCTGTTGGGCAGGTAGCCTTGCTTACCGGCCATCCGGATACGCTGCAAAAAGTGGACCCGAACGTCGAGTTAACTGCCGCGCCTGTTTATCAACGCGGCTCGTTTCCGGTACGGGCCTTTTCCTGGGTGCGGTACTGGGTAGCGGCATTTTTCTGGTGCTGGCGGTATCCGGCGCAAACACCCCTCCTGCTTTTTTCGAACCCCCCACTGCTGATCTGGCTGGGATATGTGCTTAAGAAGCTGCGCGGCCAGCGTTTTACAGTCATGGTGCACGACATTTATCCCGATGTACTGGTGCGTCTGGCAGGTTTTTCACCCAATCACCCCCTGATTCGAGTGTGGCTGTGGTTGAATCGCCGTGCGTATCAGGAAGCTGAGGCGGTCATGACTCTGGGGGAGTACATGGCGGCCACGCTGGGAAAGCAGTTTGATCCGCTACAAACTCCGGCCGGTCGAATAGAAGTGATTTATCCCTGGGTCGATACCGAACGGATCAAGCCGATCCCCAAAGAAGATAACTGGTTTGCCAGGGAACACGGTCAGGTAGGGAAATTAACGGTCATGTATTCCGGCAATATGGGGCTGGGACACGACATCGAAACGATGATTGACGCGGCTGAACGGTTGAATGGCCGAGACGATATCCACTTTATGTTTATTGGTGGCGGACCGAAGTGGCAGCTGGTCGAGGAGGCGCTGGCCCGGCGACATTTGCCAAACGTGACCCTCTTGCCCTGGCAAGATGAAGCGGTGCTGCCGTATTCGCTGGCGACGGCCGATGTGGCGCTGGTATCGATGGAAGAAGAGATGATCGGGTTAATGGTCCCGAGCAAGCTGATATACAGCATGTCGGCCGGATCTGAAATCATCGCCATTGTAAATGCCCCATGTGAGCTGAGTGAATGGCCTGACGTCAAACCGATAAGCTCTGGAGATGATCAGAAACTGGTCGATCAAATTGAGGATATCGCCCACGACAAGAGGATCGCTCAAAAACACAATTCGCGACGAATTGCCAGGCGTCTTTTTGAGCGAGCTAAAAATATTAATCAGATCGAAAGCCTGCTTCGCTTTGAACGGAAAAAAGAGGGGGCATCTTGACGCCTGTGATGAGTTCCCTAAAGGGGATTGGCGAAAAATTTTTCAGGGCAAAAATAATCCACACCATTGGTTGGGTGTCTGTTCTCTATGCGGTTAATATTGTTCTGGCGATCTTGCGAGATGCTTTTTTGTCGGCCAGATTTGGCGCCTCAGAGCAGCTAGATGCCTTGCTTTTAGGGATCAATTTAATTCGCACGGCCAGTCTATTTATTGTGATGGCCGTTTCTGGTGGAATGATACCTACTTTTGCTGTGCTGCTTGACCAAAAAAAGAACCGGAACCTGGGCACCTATATTTGGAAGGCAAATATTCAATTATTTGTGGTATTGGTTATTCTGGCTGTTTTTACGGCCGTTTTTAACCAGGAAATTAGCCGTTTACTGGGTCCTGGATTATCAACCGCTGCGCAAGAAGATCTGGCTGCAATTTTGTTGATCTTGACGCCGATACTTGTCATTTTGGGGCTGGCCGGAATTAACAAAGCGTTGGGTGATTCGCTAGCTTCCTTTGAGATACATCCCGTTTTATTGGGGATGATGACCTTAGGGACTATCATTGGGCTGCTCGTGTTTAGAACGATTTTTGGCGTGGCCGTTGGACTGGTGGTAGGAACTTGCCTCGCTTACGGATTTCAGATTTTTCGCTTAATTCGACTGCTCAAAGAGAAGATTCAGCTGGATATTTTGGCCCTTAGAAAAGGTTTCCTCCGGCAGGATCAAAAGATAAATTATTCCCCGATTATTTTCCTGCTGCTGGGCGGCTTTGCTATTCAGGGCCAGGGGTTAATCGAGCGGGCTTTTTCAACTTCTTACGGTCCGGGATCGGTGACCGCGCTTAGCTTAGCTATATCGATTGTGGCGGTGCCGGCCACGCTGCTGGTACCAGCCATGACCTCGGTGATGCTACCTTACCTGTCTAGAAAGGAATATTCTGCATCGCGTCAGGAATTTGGATTACCCTTCAAAAACTATCTCCTGATTGGGGCGGCGTGTCTCATGGTGACAGCGGTTTATTGGGTGGCTAGCGATTTCTTGGTGCGTCTTCTTTTTCAAAGGGGTAATTTTACGGCCGAAGCGGCAGCCACCACGGCTGTCCTGGTCAGGATTTTAAGTCTAGGCTTTTTGCCTTATGTGTTGATGTCCATATTCAGGCAGGTTCTAATTGCGCGTAAACAGACTCTGGTCGACATGCTTATCTCTGCTGTTGTGTTTATTATAAAATTTGGTATTTTGTGGTTTTGGGCCCATCGATATCAGATTCAGTTTATTACCTTTACAATCCTTTTTGGATATCTTCTTAATTTGATGCTTTATGTGGTCGTGATTAATATGAATTCCCGAAATAGATTAAAGGTTTGAATCGAGAAGTTTCATAATAAAATGATTCCTGACAAAGAACCAAAAAAGGTTGCGAAGTATATCTACTTATTATTTTTTTGTTTTTCTTTGCTGATTTTTCGAAATCCAGATCAAATTTACAAAAGTTTTTACAACCTAAATAATTATTTGATTTTAAATAGTAATCTAAAAAATAATGGCTTAAATTGCTTAGGAGAAGGAAGCCAAGATAAAGAATTGATCGATTCGCAATTAATTCTAAATACATCTTATTCAGCTAATCGGGTCGATATAGTGAATTATTTGTTAGGGTGTCAATATTTTCAGAATAATCAGCCCCAACTAGCGATTGAAAGTTGGGAGAAATCGCGACTACTAATAAGTCAAAAATTCGCGAATGAAACCTTACGATACTTTGATTCTGATAAAAGCCTTGGTTTAACTTATAGCGATTATGCTGAGGCTCTTGACAATCGGCCAGATGAAAAAAAAGGTCGGTATTATGTCAAGCTGTGTGTTTACTATTTAGATCAGAGTCAGCAAGAAGAAGCAAGTTACTGGTGTAATTTGTTGAATCAGGTATCAAATGGCCCATATGGATTGCTGTTATTGGGAAGAGCGAAAATGCTAACATCCGATTTTGAAGGAGCAAAAACCCTTGTTGAAGAGGCGTTAATTATTGATGAAAATATTCCTGAAGCTTACCATTTAATTGCAAAGCTGAAATTGGAAGAAAACTTGTTAGAAGAAGCGGAATCCGCAATTAAGATTGGTATAGAAAAAGATCCCAATAACGGATTTTTTCAAATAACTTATACCTCGATTCTTATTAGAAATGGAGAACATGATCAAGCAGTTGAGCTTTCCGAAAATATTCTTAGTCAATTTTCGAGAAACCAAGAAATTATTATTTCACTTTGCAATCTGCTAGAGGAAAATAATCTGCATAAGGATACTTGTCGTGAAAATTGACTTAAAAGAACAACTAGAAATAAGCAAGGTATTTTTTTTGGGAATTTTGTTGATAGTTGGAGCTTGGACTTTTTTACAGCCATATTCAACTATTAACTCGATAGGCGAAACTCAAAGAAGTAATTTTTTCTATTGGAAAAATGTATTAGGTGTTGCTTTAGTAATTTATTGCACTATTTTGCTTGGATTCAAAGTTTTTAGAAGAGAGAAAATTTACATCAATTTGCCGTTGACTATTACATCATTTTTGTTTCCGGTTTATGTACTATTTTTGATGGTATTTAGAAGCTTAGATGAAAACTCAGCTCAAGAAACAGCACTATATTTCTTATGGTTTTACGCTTTAGTTTTTCTTTTCCCGCTTATTTTTGACACAGTAGCAAGACAAAAAAAACTAATATGGGTTATTTTAATTGCGAATCTGTCAGCGATTTTCATAGGAATTTATTTTAATCCTTATGAGTTTTTAGGGAAACTACAGAATCCTGCAATTAGGCTTGATTTTGATTTTTTTAATCCCAATTTTTATGCTTATTCATGGCAAATCGTTGTTGCATCGGCTCTAGTATTACTCGCAATCACGAGAAGTAAATTTCAAAAAGTCCTGTTTAGTTTGCTAATTGTTCTCTCTGTTCTTTTTATTTATGCGGCTATTGCAAGAAGTACATTAATTGCGAGCCTGGCAATTATCGTGATCTACATTTTTGTTATTGTTAAGGTTGATTTGCGGGTAAAACTTGGAATTGCATGTTTCTCCATCGGCTTTATCTTTCTTGTTTTGATGGGTATTGATTATTCAGCAGATGAATTAAACAGTTTGTTATCTGGACGAATTCAAATTTGGACTAATACCATCAATTTTAATTTATTTGAAAATTCAAATCCCCTAGCAATATTTTTTGGTGTTGAAGAATATACAGTTAGAGGTTTTTATCATTTAACAAGAGAACGATTAGGTTTTGAAATTCAGAAAGCATCCGCAGACAATCTTTATATTGATATTTTATTGAAGTTTGGTTTTTTGGGATTAATTTTCTTCCTGATGCCAATAATAGTCATAATAACGAATTTAATTAAGTTTGTGGCTACAACACACAATCAACTTGACAAGAAGTTAGTCACAATTGTTTTGGGAGTTTGGATTGGGGTCTTATTGCAAGGTACCGGCATTTCAGTTATCCCTTCATTTGGCAATGTCATTAATATAATGTTGCTCATTCTAACAAGTTATTCTATCTCTATTATTAATAGGCCAAGATTGGCTTCGTTTAGGCGCAGATTAAATTCTCCTTACATCAAACCGATTCCTGAGCTAAATTAATGAAAATACTTATAAATGGGTTGGCCGCTCGTTTGGGTGGATCTGAAACATTCCTTGTGGAGCTACTACCTCGCCTTGCCAAACAGAAATCGTCAATAACATTCGATTTATTTGTAGTGGAAAGTCGCCGCAAAAATTATGAAAATCTGCCAAAAAACGTTCGTTTGATCGGTGTTGCTGATGTCAACGTCAACTCCACTTTTCGGCGATTGATATTTGAACACCTTGTCATCCCTTACAGGTTTCTTTTTGGTAAGTACGATTTTTATATCGAATCAGGCGACATGATGTCGCCTTTTGTTTGGCTATCTCGCAAAAAAACACTGTCCGTGTTTCATGCAACCCAACATTTAATCATCCCTAAAGAAACTGGAGAACGCGGTATCCGGTTAATTTACAACAAGATCATGAGAAGATTAACGGCTTACGGGGTCACGATACCGGTAACTGTTTCTCATTTCACGGCAACGCAACTGGTTGAAATATACCCTGTTCTAAAAGGGAAACTCAAAGTGATTCATCATGGCCTGGCTATGAAAAAAAATGCTAATGGCTCTGACTCCGCTTTCCCGCTAGACTTTCCCCACCGCTATATGTTATCAATTTCCAACCGCTACCCATTTAAAAATTATGCTAATTTAATCAGAGCGTATGGAAATTTTTTGCGCAAAAATGACACAGATATTGATTTAGTACTGATCGGCGCAGCCAAATCGGCCGCTGTTGAAAAAGAAATTAGGGAGATCATTGCCCAATTCGATATTAAAGATCGAGTCCATATTTTTGACTATATTCCAAGACAGCGCTTAGCAAAAATTTTTTCCGCAGCTACGGGTTATATTTTCCCCTCAAAATTTGAGACATTTGGTTTTACCCCTCTCGAAGCGATGTCTTATGGGGTGCCCTGCGCCGTTTCAAATCAAACCAGCCTCCCGGAGATATGCGGAGATGCCGCCCTCTATTTTGATCCAGGTGACCTTGATCAAATTGAAGAGGCGATTCACCAGCTTGTTTTTAACGAAAGATTACGGGAGGACCTTATAAAGAAAGGCAATCACCAATACACAAAATTTACCTGGGATCAAGCGGCCGCTGAATATCATGCAGCAATCGAGAACGCCTAATGTTCAAGACTTGGGGTTAGTATTAATTTTTTATGATGTTGTATAACCAGTTTTCATCAAAATTCTCGCGATTAGAAAAAACTCTGTTAGGTATTCTTCGGGGTGAATATAATTCGTTTGAAAAAATTAACTTTGAGGCAAATTTATTTGATATCGCTTCAAAAAATGAGGTTGCTTCGATTGTAACTCACCAAGTAGTAACCTCGGCAGCCGCAGATTCGATCTCAATTGACTCTTCATGGAGATTGATTCATGACAAGGAAAATGACCGCATCCAGAGCTACCTCGATGAACTTGATCGGGTCGCAGCAAAGTTGGCTGAGCATGATATCCCCCTGGTGGCCCTCAAAAATTCAGGCATCGCTCGCGGCATTTACCCTCACCCCGGCGCGGTACCCATGGGGGATATCGATGTCCTGGTTGAAAAACGACACTTTCGCCGCGCTCACGAACTGCTGCTCGGCATGGGCTACACCTTTGAATTCCGCAGCGATCTGGAAGAAGAAGATCTGGAAGAGGCTGAAGCCGGCGGCGGCGCAGAATATTGGAAAATGCTGCCCAACGGGGAAAAACTGTGGTTTGAACTGCAGTGGCGGCCGGTCGCCGGCCGCTGGATCCGGCCGGATCAGGAACCTTCGGCGGCCGAACTGATGGCCCGCTCCATACCGATCGATGGGAGTGAGGTTCGGCTCCTCTCTCCAGAAGATAATTTGCTGCAGGTGGCCCTGCACACCGCCAAACATTCCTACGTCCGCGCCCCTGGTTTTCGGCTCCATCTCGATGTCGAGCGCATCGTGCGTTACCAGACGATTGATTGGGAGCTCTTCGTAAAACGAGTCAAACAGTTAAAAGTCAAAACCGCAGTTTACTTCTCGCTTCTAATTCCGGCCGAGCTGTTTGAGACCCCAATCCCACCTCAAGTGTTAATTGACCTGCGCCCCGGTCGCATACAGGAGAAATTTCTCATATATATGTTGAACCGCGCGGGACTTTTGTACCCCCATCAAAAGAAGTTTAATCGTGTAGAATATATTTGCTTTAACGCACTACTTTATGATAGCCTGTCTGGCTTGTGGCGGGGTATATTCCCCGATCCCAACTGGATGCAGGAGCGGTATCAGTTTCAAAACAGATGGCTTTTACCCTATTATCATCTCGTGCGACTTTCATCACTTTTATTTAGAAGATTGGCAACATGATGACCCAAATTCTTCAGCGACATCAGTGGAACCATAAATCGATTTTTGACCGGTTGGTAGCGGCCTTACTGTTAATCACCTTTGCCCCATTTTTGGCCGTTATCGCTTTAATTGTGGCCCTCAAACTCGGCCGCCCGGTCCTTTTTCGCCAGCAGCGGGCCGGACAGTTCGGCCGGCCGTTTATGCTGCTCAAATTTCGCACGATGACCGATGCCCGTGACCCGAATGGAGACCTTCTGCCTGATGGGGAGAGACTCACCTCCTTTGGCCGCTTCTTACGCAGCACCAGCCTTGATGAACTACCGGAATTGTGGAATGTATGTAAGGGAGAGATGAGCCTTGTTGGTCCGCGACCGCTGCTCATGCGCTACCTGCCCCGCTACACGTCAGAACAGATGCGCCGTCATGACGTCAAGCCCGGCATCACCGGATGGGCACAGATCAACGGCCGGAATGGCATCGCCTGGAATGAGAAATTCAGGCTGGACGTATGGTATGTTGACCACCACTCTTTGTGGCTTGACTGTAAAATTCTCGTTCTGACAATTTGGCGCACCCTGCGTCGTGACGGCATTAGCCAGGCTGGTCACGATACCATGGAAGAGTTTTTTGGAACCCAGTAAAGCCCCTTCTGTTAATATATTGTTGTGCAGCGTCGGCCGACGAGTTGAATTGGTAAAAGCCTTTAAACAAGCGTACCAAAGCAGTGGTTGGGCCGGACAGATTGTTGGGCTAGACATCAATCCATTGGCCCCTGCACTGTGGGAGGTTGATCGGCCGTATATCGTACCGCGATTGAATGATCCCCATTACATACCCACTCTGCTGAATATCTGTCAACGTGAAAAAATTGATCTTGTGTTACCCTTGATCGATTACGATATCCCCGTCCTGGCCGCCCACCAAGCTGCTATCGAAGCAACTGGAGCCCGCGTAGGAGTAATCCCAGCCGCTAAAACCAGCATCGTAAATGATAAATGGGAAACCTTTCGCTTTTTTCAGCACATTGGTGTCCCCACACCTCAATCGTGGCTGCCGGAAATGCTTGATTACTCAACAATGAAGTACCCGCTCTTTGTCAAACCAAGACACGGCAGCGCGAGCCAGCACACCTATAAAATTGGCGACGCTCGGGAACTGGCTTTTTTTGTAGAATATGTACCGGATCCGATTGTCCAGGAATATGTACCTGGACCGGAGATCACGAATGACGTCATTTGTGATTTTCACGGTCGCTTGCTGGGTTTTGTATCCCGAAAACGGGTTGAGGTTCGTTCTGGAGAAGTAAACAAGGGGGTGACCCTTTTTGATCAGGCTATTGGTGATGCTTGCCGCACCATCGCTCGGGAACTGCCGGCCGTAGGGCCGATTACTGTGCAGTGCATGATGCGAGACGATCAACCGCTGTTTACGGAAATTAATGCCCGCTTGGGTGGTGGAATTCCCCTCGGCATCGCGGCCGGGGTTAATTCGCCCCTGCTCTTGCTGCAGCTGGCGGCCGGTGTTGAAGTGGACCCGCAAACGCTTGGCGATTATCAAACCGATCTTTTCCTGTCCCGATTTGATGATTCACGCTTTTTAACAACTGATGACTGCAATCGTATGGCCCAAAACAAATACACCGCTTAAAGCGGTTGTATTTGATATGGATGATACCCTTTATCCTGAACGCGAATTTGTGCTGAGTGGCTTTCGCGCTGTGGCCGTATGGGCCCAGCGTCACCTTGGGATTCCTCAAAATTCAGGGTATGATTGCCTGAAGAGGTTATTTGAGCAGGATATTCGAGGCAATACATTCAACCTATGGCTTGCCCATTTTAACATTGCAGATGACACACTTGTTCCTAACCTCATAAATGTTTACAGAACACATTCTCCCAACATTGCTCCTTTTGCTGAAATGAAAGCCCTGGTCGAACAATTGTCTCTGCACGTGCCGGTCGCGTTGCTCAGCGATGGCTACTTGGAAGTTCAACGACGAAAATTTGACGCTTTAAACCTTGCTCCTTTCTTTCATACAGTTCTGTTTTCTGATCAGTTTGGCCGGGAAAATTGGAAACCCAGCCCTGTTCCTTTCCAGGCGGTTTTAGAGAAACTCACAACCAACGGCCCTGAGACGGTCTATATCGGTGATAATCCTCGTAAGGATTTTATTGGGGCTCGCCAGACCGGTATCAATACAATTTGGCTCAAGCATGCTCGGGGAGAGTACTTTGAAGATCGTCCACCTACACCACAGCACGATGCAGACATCATTGTCGATCATGCAGCAAATTTGTTTGGCTTGTTTGGTCTTGATTAATTTATTTAGAATCGATATGCAATAGATCTGTGGCGCTAGAAGAATGGGAAAAACGCCACAAATGAGGTTGATTTGGTCGCAAAGAGAATTTATCTTTCTCCACCGCACATGTCCGGTTGGGAGCAGCAGTTTGTTCAAGATGCTTTTGACACCAACTGGATCGCCCCGCTTGGTCCACACGTTAACGCGTTTGAGGAAGAATTTTGTGAGGTTGTGGGGTCGGCTCACGCTGCCGCCCTGAGCAGCGGCACGGCCGCCCTGCACCTGGCCATGATCCTGCAGGGGATCGAACCGGGTGATGAGGTGCTGGTTTCCGACCTAACTTTCAGCGCCAGCGTTAATCCGATTATTTACTGCGGAGGCAAGCCTGTTTTTATCGACAGCGAAACCGCTTCCTGGAACCTTGACCCCAATTTGTTAGAAGATGCGTTGAAAAAGAAGGCCGCGGCCGGCAACCTGCCCAAGGCGATGATTATCGTCCACCTTTATGGGCAAGCGGCCGATATGGAAGCGATTTGTGCCCTGAGTGAGCAATATGGGGTGCCGATCATTGAAGATGCGGCCGAAGCCCTGGGTGCCACTCACCATGGTCGGGCACCCGGCACGCTGGGGCGAATGGGCATCTATTCGTTCAACGGCAATAAAATCATCACCACTTCTGGGGGCGGCATGCTTGTCTCTGATGACAAGGCCTTGATCGATCAGGCGCGCAAACTAGCAACCCAAGCCCGTGATCCAGCGCCTCATTACCAACATTCACAAATTGGCTATAATTACCGGTTGAGCAACATTCTGGCCGGTGTTGGGAGAGGACAACTGCGCGTTTTATCAGATCGCGTACAAACCCGGCGGCAAAATTTTGACTTTTACTGCAACAATCTAGGTCATCTGCCCGGTATCTCTTTTATGCCGGAGGCCCCCTGGGGGCGATCAAATCGCTGGCTCACCGTCATGCAAGTTAATCCGGAGCTCTCGGGCTCTGATCGTGAACAAATTCGCCTTGCTCTCGAAGAAGAAAATATTGAATCGCGCCCGGTGTGGAAACCGATGCACCTCCAACCAATTTATGCTCAATATGAAGTTTTTGGCGGCCATGTTTCAGAACATCTTTTTGAGCGTGGCCTTTGCCTGCCGTCCGGGTCAAGCTTGACTAAAAGTGATTTAAATAGAATTGTCTATTTGATTCGATCGATAGTTTGCACATGATTTATAAACCAGTTCCCCTAGACCACCTTCGTAATCGACACTTCTTTGTTTTTGACGCCATAGCCATCGTTTTTGCTTCGTATTTGAGCTATGTGTTGCGTTTTGAGACATGGCAATTCCCCACTTTTCATCAACAAAGCCTGATCATTTTTTCGATTTGTGCGGTGTTAGCGGTTCCGTTAATATTTCACTCGGTGGGTGTCTATTCTCGCTATTGGAAGTACGCCTCGCTAAACGATTTTATTTTGATTTGTTTGAGCGTGGTTGTGGCTACTGCCGCTGCTTCACTTATGACGATTGGTGTTATTTGGTTAGGCAAGCTGTCGGCCGTTTTTCCCCGCTCAATCCCGTTTCTGTTTTTCATGATCGCCCTGGGGGCGGTATTCCTACCCCGCCTCTTTGTGCGGGTTTTTCACCTCATGCGCGGCCGGGTTAACGGCACCCGCCAGCGGCAGCCGGGCCGCCGCATCGCCATCATGGGCGCGGGAGATGCCGGAGAAATTCTGGTCCGGGAACTCAAGCAAAACACCCGTATCCAGCACGAAATTGTGGCCTTTCTGGACGACAACCCCCGCAAACACGGGGTGCGCATCCACGGCATCCGGGTGATTGGCGGCCGTCAGAAAATCCCCCATCTTCAGACTGAGTTGGGGGTCTCGGAACTCATTATCGCCATGCCCAGCATCGACGGCCGCATGGTGCGCGAGATCGTCCAGCTGAGCGAAAAAGCCGGTCTCAAAGCAAAAATTATCCCCGGTCTACAGGAGCTTCTCGAAGGCGAAAACCTCTTTGGCCAGCTGCGCAGCGTCGCCATCGAAGATTTGCTGCGCCGTCAGCCGATCAAGACCGATTTCTCGGCCGTTCAAAACCTGCTCCAAGGACGGCGCGTGCTGATCACCGGCGGTGGCGGCTCGATCGGCAGTGAACTGTGTCGTCAAATCATTCGCTGTCAGCCGTCCGAACTGGTGCTCCTGGGTCACGGAGAAAATTCGATTTTTGGCATATTCCATGAATTGAAACGCCTAAAAATAGAGACAAAAATAACGGCGGTAATCGCTGATATCCGCTTCGAGAAGCGGATCAAACAGGTTTTTGCTCAATTTCAGCCGGAAGTGGTTTTTCACGCGGCCGCTCACAAGCACGTGCCCCTCATGGAAGCCAATCCGGTTGAGGCGATTACCAACAACGTCCTGGGAACCCGCAATTTGCTGACCGCAGCGCTGGAACAGGATGTCGATCACTTTGTCATGATCTCCACCGATAAGGCGGTGAACCCCACCAACGTGATGGGGGCCAGCAAGCGGTCCGCCGAACTGCTCGTACATCATGCCGCCGAACGATCAGGAAAAGCGTACGTGGCCGTTCGTTTTGGTAACGTTCTAGGCAGCCGCGGCAGCGTGGTCCTGACCTTTCAGGATCAAATCAAGCGAGGTGGACCGGTGACGGTGACCCATCCGGAGATGACCCGCTTTTTTATGACCATCCCCGAAGCGGTGCAGCTCGTCCTGCAGGCGGCCGTTCTCGGCAACGGCGGCGAAGTCTTTGTCCTTGATATGGGCCAACCGGTCAAAATTCTCGATTTAGCCAAAGATCTTATTACTCTGTCCGGGTTAGAGGTTGATCGGGATATAAAGATTGAATTTGTGGGCTTGCGCCCTGGTGAAAAGCTGTACGAGGAGCTGTTTGTCAAAGGGGAAGATTACCAGCGTACCCGCCATGAAAAGATCTTCCTGGCGGCCAATGCCAGCAATTTAATCCCGGCCGCTCTGGAGACCCGGATCGGCCGGCTGATTGAGGCGGCTGAAGAAAATCACCTCAACTTACTCATGGAAGAACTGCATGAGCTGGTGCCCGAGTTTAGCCACAATGGCTCGGTCCCCGAGAAAAGATAGTTTTCACCGCAAAATCACGGAAAACAGTAAAATTTGTGTAACTGTTTAGGTCTTCAATCATCCCGACAGGCTGTGGCCGGGGTCCTCACCGAGCCACCAGCCGGCGCGGTCAGAGACCGGCCGGAGCGCCTAAATAGATTTCAAGAATGATACGGTAGTAGAACGATTGATCTTACATCATCGGTCGCGGGCATCCTGCACAATGACAGAATGCGCAGCGTCAGCGAGGAATCTCGGCAGGTTGAACTTAGACCGTAAAATGGCATAGCAAAGGTTCATTTTAATGTACGTTGGCGGGATTCTTGTATGTTAAAGAGAAAGATGGTCCGAGGGCAATTTAACCCATCCACAATGGTAGGGGCTGGGTTAGTAAGGGCTTGGCTAGCCAAGCCCCTACACCGGTTTCATCCTGGCCTCCTGTCCACAGCTTGAACGCGGCAAGGACGGTTTTGTGCTTTTTGTGTTTTTGTGATTCATAATAAACCTATGAGCGCCATCTCTCAGCATAATGCAGAAGCCCCCTTTGAAGAGCGTTTCTTGACCCAAATTGCGCACTGGCGGCGAACTCTCAACCTCTCTAAGGACGAGCTGGTCGATTGGCTGCTAAACGCTCGGCTGGCCGGCCTGACCTATAAGCTCCTTGATCCACAAAAAAAAGCCACTCCGATGGGCCAAAAATTAAAAACCGGATTTCTGAACAGCGCCGCTCACACAATGATCCAAAATGAAGTGTTTGATCGCTTTCAGGCGGTGGCCGGAACGCTGAATATCCAGCCGGTTTTACTCAAAGGTGCGGCATTGGGTCAAACCGTTTACCCCCATCCGGCTACCCGGCCGATGGGTGATATCGATATCTGGCTGCCTCAGCCGGTTATCCCTCCGCTGATCGCTCGATTAGAAGAAGCCGGTTTTAAATTGGCAAAAAAACAGCTCGCCGATCACCAAATTACCGCCCAGCAGAGCGGCGAATACCAGCTCATCTATCGAGACTGGCATATTTTGATCGAGCTCCACGACACCGCTTTTCCCGGCTGGTGGCTCGATCAGACAACTCCCATTGCGGTTGATGAAGGGGCGATTTGGGAGCGGTGTGAACCGCTTGAGGGGCGGCCGGGCTACAGGCAAATGGATGCCACCGATATGCTGATTCACGTGGCCACTCATCTGGCCGTTAATCATCAGTTTAGCCTCCACCCGCTGCGCTCCCTTGTCGATTTGGCGCTCCTGATCGAAAAAAGACCGCCGGACTGGGATAGATTGTGCGTACGAGCGGCACGATGGCACCTGCAGCCGGTTCTCTGGCGTACGCTTCTTGCCCTGCAGGAAATTTGGTTGGTTGAGGTTCCCCTGGAAGTCGTAAATGCTCTGGCGCCAAAACCGCTCCAGCGACAAATTTTAACGACGCTTGTAACCACAAAATCACTCCTGGCGGAACACAACCATTCCGACGCCGGCGGCCGATATGTGCTGCTGCTGGCCCTGGTTGAGCAGGGTGCCGCCCGCCGCCGTTTAATCAAAACCGCTCTTTGGCCAAAAGCCAGTGAACTGCCCCCTGGGGTGGACAATCGCTTCCAGCGCCTGTGGCGGGTCATCACCACCCGAGAATTATAGCCCTTGTCTCGCTCACCTGCTTTACTTGCCCGGCTTCTTCCCTATCTGGAAGGGTTAATCTATTGTCTACTACTACCTCTGGCGATGCTGGCCCCGCCATCGCTCCTGCCCCTGTTTGGAATTATCCCGATTTTATGGTTGGGCAACTGGTGGTTTACCGGCCGCCCCTGGCCGCGTACGCCGCTTAATGGGTCGCTTTACGTGATGCTCCTGATGATCGGGGTAAGCGTCTGGGCCACCCCCGATCTATTGTTGAGTTTGGAAAAAGTGGTCGGCTTGACCTTTAGCATCCTTTTGTTTTGGGTGGCTGTAGCCGTGTTTGGGCGTTCTCAACCCCACTTCTTAGCCGGTTTGGTCATTTTTTGGGGATTATCGCTGGGAATTGTGGGGGTCGCGCTCCTCAAAACAACCTGGACCGCTAAAATTCCCGGTCTGGGTGCACCGGTTGCCCTGCTTAATCGCCTCAATGCGCTGGCGGCCGGTATTCCCCTACCGCAAATCAACGCCAACCAGGTAGCCGGAGTATTGATGTGGGTCACGCCGCTGTTTATCATCGTGACTTGGGCGATGATCGAGGCGCGCCGCAAACCGGCCGCCCATCCACCTGAATGGGTGCGTTTTTCTCGTTTTTATTTTTTGATCGGCTCAGGCGCGGCCGTGTTTCTCTTAACCCTGGTGCTGACCCAATCCCGGAGCGGCTGGCTGGCGTTTGGGCTGGCCGTGCCGGTTATGGGATGGCTGGCGGGCGGCTGGCTCAGGCGGATGTCCGCCATGGGCGTGCTGCTCGTCGTGATCGGCATCACCCTGTTTTTTGCCGTCGATCCAGGCGGCACCGGTCAAGAACAGGTGATGCGTGCCTTGGGGTTGCGCTCCGATGCGCTGGTACAGGAAGAGGCCATCGGCACCCTCAACGGCCGTATGGAAATTTGGTCTCGCGCTGTTTATGGCCTGCAGGATTTTCCCTTTACCGGGATGGGGATGAACACCTTCCGCGAGGTTGTGCACGTTTTGTACCCGATGTTTCTGATTTCTCCCACAATTGATATCGCCCACGCCCACAATCACCTGCTGCAAACCGGGCTTGATTTGGGGATACCTGGTTTGGTTGCTTATCTGGCCCTGTGGTTGGGAGCAGTGTGGCTTCTGCGCGAAACGTGGCGCACCAGCGATCACAATCGATTGATCAGATTGCTCGTCATTGGTTTCTGTGGCTCCCTCACCGCTTATTGGCTGTACGGCTTAACGGACACCGTCGCCTTGGGGGCAAAGCCGGGCTTCTTGTGGTGGATTCTCCTGGCCCTAATCGTTACTTTACATAAACTGAGCGGCAGGAGTCCTGAGTCCTAAGTTGAAAGTCCTAAGTAGGATGATTTAAATTGGAACTTGACTCAAGAAGTCCTGAGTTCTGAGTTGAAAAGTGCTGAGTAAAATGGCTGCGATTGAGGCTTGACAAAGATGGGGTGAAGCTTATTCTGTTTCAGGACTCAGGACTCAGGACTCAGGACTCAGGACTCAGGACTCAGGACTCAGTAACCCTAATTCATTTCCCCAATCAGCGCATACTTCGCCAGGTGAGTCGTCACGTCAAAAGGATCGATGGCCAAGGCTGCGTCATATGCTTTTAGCGCTGAGCGATAGCGACCCATCATTTCATACGCCTGGGCCTTGTTAATATGAGGATATTGAGGAGCGTCGTAACGA
>JAAUYD010205104.1_pt1 | contig 23827 bp, 14 predicted proteins | sample 7278101 | NCBI WGS metagenome assembly JAAUYD01 (sample SAMN14350128, study PRJNA611818) | marine sediment metagenome | isolation source: surface marine sediment (0.6m) | place: French Polynesia: Moorea | collected 2018-08
CTTTATCATTGATGGTAAAAAAGTTAAATCTCAAAATCAGTGGTATAACAAGCGTGTATCTCAAATCAAGAAGGGTAAAGCCCAGGATTACTGGGATAACGAGTTAGCTGGTTTAACAGAAAAGCGTAACCGCCAAATGAGAGATAATGTTAATAAAGCTGCTAGATTTGTTATTAATTGGTGTCTTAATAACAATGTTTCTATGATTGTTTTTGGATGGAATCAACGCCAAAAAGACTCTATCAATATTGGCAAAAAGAATAATCAAGAATTTGTTCAAATACCCACAGCAAAGCTGAAAAATCGTATTAATCAATTATGCGAGCAATACGGGATAAAGTTTATTGAGACCGAAGAAAGTTATACCTCAAAAGCATCTTTTTTAGATGATGATCCGCTACCTACATTTGGTGAGAAACCCGAAGGGTGGCAACCATCAGGGAAAAGGGTTACAAGAGGTCTTTATCGTGCTTCTAATGGACAGTTAATTAATGCTGACTGTAACGGTTCAGTTAATATTATTAGAAAGGTAATCACACAGCTAAAAGTATCTTTAGCCAAGGTGACTAGGGCATTGTTGAGTGTGCCACAACGATATAAATTAGATAGACTTTCTAAATCATATCGTATAAAAAGTGAAGAAGCGTCGATTGATCGCGCTTCGTAACAACTTTATGGAATCCAGGGCGTTTTAACCCCTGGAGAACTCAAATTATTTGTTAAGTTGAGCAGAGGGAGCAGAGGAAGCAGGGGAGGTAGAGCTTACGGCTTATTTATATTTCTTAAGATAGTTTATTTTATTTATATCCGACTAATTAATGCTTTAGGGTTAACTTTTTGAACAAATATCATTACAATCAAAAACAACCGATTAACAAACAAATTAATGGATACTCAAAAAATACTTATAACCTATATTACGGAAGACTTACTTAACAGACGCTTGGAGATTAAAGCAGATGATGATTTACTGGGAGACAACTTATTAGATTCAATGGGTATTATGTGGCTGATTGCTTTTATTGAAGAAAAGTTTGACATTAAAATCCCTTTAGAAGATGTAACGATCTACAATTTTCGCACAGTGCAAACCATTGATGCTTATATCAATAAAATGCAGGTAAACTGTGAGCAAAAAATTTAAGCATAAATTAGTCAACATTACTTTTTGAATGAAAACCCATGAATGATATTGCTGAACAATCTAACTTAACGACGAGTCAACTTATGTTGTGGTTAGGACAAAAGTTGAACCCAGAAGTCCCTCTCTATAATATGGTACTGGCTTTTACGATTAAGGGAGAAATTCATTCTTTATTGTTCCAACAAGTCTTTCAAATACTGGTTAATAAAAGTGATGCTTTGCGGACTGTGATTGAAGAAGTCAATAATATTCCACAACAAAAAGTACAATCTATATTAACTTATACTTTACCGTTTTTAGATTTTACTGATGAAAATAATCCTGAACTTGCTGCACAAAAATGGATTCAAGAAAAATGCAAACAGCCTTTTAATTTAGAAGAAAGATTATTTGATTCTGCCCTGATTAAACTAGATTCAGAAAGATTTATTTGGTATCTCAATCAACACCATTTAATTACTGATATTTGGTCTGTTAGTCTCGTTTATCGCTACATGAGTGATTTTTATCGACAAGCAGTGGAAGACACTTTGATAGATTTGTCTGCATTACCAAATTATGCTGAATATATTGTTTATGAAAAAAACTATCGTAATTCTCCGATTTATCAAAAAGCAGTTGATTATTGGCAACAAAAACAAGATAAATTATATAAACCAATTATTTTTTATGGCAACAATCTGACGAATACAAAATCTCGTACTCAGAGGGTATCTTATGAGTTAGATAAAGATGGATTTTCTAAAAAAATAAGAGCAATAGCGACAGAAAAAGGCATTCGTTCTCTTACTATTCATCTATCTCTTTTTAACATCTTTGCTACTGTTCTTTTTGCTTATCTTTACCGCATTAGTGGTCAAGAACTGTTAGCAATTGGTACACCGGCTCACAATCGTCCCACTAAGAATTTTAAAGAAACAATTGGTGTTTTTATTGAGGTATTTCCTTTTCAGATTTGCATTCAAGAGGGGGAAACTTTCTTATCTTTACTGAAAAAAGTACAACAGGAATCCAGTGGTTTTTTACGTTATGCTCAACCCGGTACCAGTCGATTAGCTTTTAACAGAGAAATTAACGTTATTCTAAATTATATTAATGCCTCTTTTCCTGATTTTAATGGGTTAAAAATGCAATCTGATTGGGTTCATGCTGGTTATGGTGATAGTCGTCACCACTTAAGAATTCAGGTACATGATTTAGATGAAAGTGGTAATTTTTTGTTGCATTTTGACTTTAATAATGACCTATTTGATGAACCATTACAGCAGAGGGCGATCGCTCATTTTATTAGTCTTCTTGAAGGATTTATTGAAGATCGAAATCAACCCATAGACAAGGTCGATTTAGTAACAGAAGAAGAGCAAATAGACATCCTTAATAATCTTTCGGATTTAAACTTAAATATTGATAATTCAGAAATAGATAAAACCGTTATTGATATTTTTGAAGAGCAAGTTAATCAAACCCCTGAGACTCCTGCGATTAGCTACAATCGTCAAGAAATCAGTTACGATGAATTTAATCAACAGGTCAATCAATTAGCCCGTTATTTACAGAAAAAGGGGATTAGCCAAGAAATTCCTGTTGGTATTTTTATGAGGCGATCGCTACAGATGTTAGTGGCTGTCTGGGCTATTATTAAAGCTGGTGGAGCTTATGTTCCCCTTGAACCTAATTATCCTTCTGAGAGAATCACTTTTATTTTAAAAGACACCGAAGTTTCCTGGGTATTAACAGAAGCTTCTTTAGCTAAAAAATTACCCATTGATGGGAATGTAGATATTATTGATATTGATAAAGACTGGATAAAAATTAAGGATGAGTCTTCAGAAAATCTTGAGAACACGATTCAACCAGAAGATTTAGCTTATATTATTTACACCTCTGGTTCAACTGGTCAACCCAAAGGAGTGATGATTGAACATCGAGGATTGATCAACTATGTATCTTGGGCCAAACAACAATATATCAACCAAAATGATTCTAATTTTAGAGCTAAATTTCCCTTCTTCTCTCCCCTTTCTTTTGATTTAACTGTAACTTCTATTTTCGTTCCACTTATTAGCGGTGGACAAGTGATAATTTATGGGGAAAATACAGGAAAGATCGATGTATCCATTGCTCGTATTATTGAAGACAATGCCGTTAATATTATTAAGTTGACTCCTTCTCATCTATCTATTATTAAAGATATGGATTTGAGTCAGTCTCAGATCAAAAAAATGATTCTGGGTGGCGAAGATTTAAAAACATCCCTAGCGAGAACAATTACAGAAGCTTTTGATAACAATATTGAGATTTATAATGAATATGGACCGAGTGAAGCAACCGTTGGTTGTATGATTTATAAATTCGATTCCCAACAAGATCAAGGGATATCTGTTCCTATCGGTAAACCATCTGCTGGATCGCAAATTTATGTGTTAGATAATTATCTTAATCTTGTCCCTCAAGGAGTGGTAGGAGAAATTTATATTGCTAGTCCAGGGTTAGCAAAAGGTTATCTTAATCGTCCTGAATTGTCCAGAGAACGCTTTATTTCTAATCCTTTTAACCCTGGAGAAAGATTATATAAAACAGGAGATTTAGGACGGTGGCAAAACAATGGACAATTACAATATTTAGGACGTAGCGATCGCCAAGTAAAAATAAGAGGAACCAGAATTGAATTAGGAGAAGTAGAGACGGTCTTATTATCTCACCCTAAAATTACTGATTGTGTTGTAGATATTGTCCAAAAAAAAGTTTCATCACACCTTCAATCTACCATCATCAACTGTTCTCAATGTGGAATCCCTTCTAATTATCCTAATATTACCTTAGATGAAAATAAAGTTTGTAATCTTTGCAATGCTTATCAAAGTTATCAGCACAGAATTAAACAATATTTTAAACCCTTTGATGAACTCAAAGAAATTTTAAATCAAGCAAAAACAAACAAGAGAGGAGAATACGATTGTTTAATGTTACTGAGTGGTGGTAAAGACAGCACTTATGTCTTATATCAACTGGTAGGAATGGGTTTAAAAGTATTAACCTTTACCTTAGATAATGGTTATATTTCGGAACAAGCAAAAGGGAATATTCGACGGGTGGTTGAGTCTTTAAATGTGGATCATATCTTTGGTAATACTCCAGCGATGAATAAGATATTTGTTGATAGTTTGCAACGTCATTGTAATGTGTGTAATGGTTGTTTTAAAACCATTTATACCTTGAGTATGCAACTTGCTGATGAAAAAGGGATTCCCGTAATTGTAACAGGGTTATCTAGGGGACAATTTTTTGAGACACGATTAACAGTGGAACTATTTACCCAACCTAATTTTGATGTTAGTGAAATTGATCAGATGGTGTTAGAAGCGAGAAAAGCTTATCATCGAGTTGATGATGCAATCTATCGGGAATTAGATGTCACTGCTTTTAGTGATGATGAGATTTTTAACAGAGTTCAAATTGTTGATTTTTATCGCTATTGCGATGTAGAACTGGAGGAAATGTTACGGTTTCTTAAAGACAATGCACCTTGGATTAGACCTTCGGATACAGGACGTTCTACTAACTGTTTAATCAACAATGCTGGTATTTATGTCCATACCCAAAAGCAAGGGTATCATAATTATGCCTTACCTTATAGTTGGGATGTTCGTTTGGGTCATAAAGAAAGAGATGCAGCATTAGAAGAACTTAACGATGCGATCGATGTTCAAGATGTTGAAAGAATTTTACAAGAAATTGGTTATGAAGAAGTTGAAAACGGAGACAATAAACTGGTTGCTTATTATGTCAGTTTTACCCATTTGAGTTCTGCTGATTTAAGAACCTATCTTAGTCAAAAAATTCCTCGTAATACCATTCCCTCTTATTTTATCCAGCTTAATAAAATTCCACTAACAAATAATGGCAAACTTGATCGCACTTGTTTACCCCATCCAGAAAACACTCGACCTGAACTTGATACAACTTTTGTTGTTCCGAGTCAACCCCTTGAAAAGACTTTAAGTCAAATTTGGACAGCAGTTTTAAAAGTCAATCAAGTAGGAATTTATGATAATTTCTTTGACCTTGGTGGAGATTCCATTATGGCGATTCAAATTGCAATCAAGGCCAATGAAATTGGTTTACAATTGAGTCCCAATGAACTGTTTCAACATCCGACTATTAAGGAATTGACTGATAATATTGATACTTCATCAATCATTTTATCTGAACAAGAACTGGTTAATGGATCTGTTCCTCTTACTCCTATTCAACACCGTTTCTTTGCTCAAAATGTGCAAGAACCTGACCATTGGAATCAAACCCTTTTACTTGAAATAGATGAAAAGTTAGATAAGAATTTGTTAGAAAAAGCACTACAAAAATTACTCATTCATCATGATTCCCTTCGCTTACAGTTTAAGAAAGACTTATTATCTTGGCGACAATTTAGCCCAAAATCTATCCCAAATGTAACAATAATATCGGTCGATTTATCACAGCAAACTGCCTCAGAACAAGATAAGTCAATTGCTCAAATCGAAGAAAAACTACAAAAAAGCCTAAATCTTTCTCAGGGAGAAATAATCAAAGTTGCTTTGTTTAATTTAGGCAAGAATCAAAACTATCGTTTACTAATTATTATTCATCATTTAGCTATTGATGGGGTATCTTGGTCAATTTTATTAAAAGATTTACAAACCCTTTACCAACAACTAAAAAATGGACAACCTTGCCAACTTCCTTTGAAAACAACCTCATTCAAACAGTGGTCTGAAAAATTAGTTGAATCAGCAAATTCAGATAATAATTGGCAAACAGACATTGACTATTGGCAATCATTATCTCGGACTGAATTATCTTCTTTACCGTTAGATTATGATGGTACAGAAAATACAGAAGCAACTGCTAAGAATATTACTATTTCTCTCGCTGCTGATGAAACTAAATTACTCTTACAAGACATTCCAAAAATTCATCATACCCACATTAACGAGATATTAATTACTGCGTTAACACTGTCTATTACAGAAATAACTCAAAATCCATTGCTTCAGTTAGACTTAGAAGGTCATGGTAGAGAACAAGAAATAGTAAAAGGTGCAAATTTAGTCCGCACGGTGGGTTGGTTTACCTCTATTTTTCCTGTCATCTTCAAGGTAGAAAATTATCATAATTTAGAATTATCCCTAACGTCTATCAAAGAACAATTGAGTCATATTCCGAACCGAGGAATTAGTTATGGTATGCTGCATTATCTTCGTTCAGATGAAATTTTAGAGGAAATATCACCATCAAAAATTCTTTTTAATTATCTTGGAATTATGGAACAACTATTGCCAGAAAACTCTCCTTTTAAACTGTGTCGTGAACTCACCTTATCTCGAAGCAATAAAGAAAAACGACAGTACATTCTCGAAATTAATGCTTTTGTCATTAAACAAAAACTGACAATTGACTGGCGTTATAGTGGTAGTCTTCATCAAGAAACAATCATTAAACAAATGATTGATAACTTCTTGAAAAAATTGCGATCGATTATTGCTCATTGTAGCCAATCTAAAGCAGAAGATTCTACCCCCAAAGACTTTCCTTTAGCTAATTTAACTGAAGACAAAATTAATAAAATAGCTAAGTTGCTTGGTTGAAGCAACCAGATAGTTAGGTAACGATCACAAGGATTAGTGAGGATCAATGATAAAATCTTTTTATAATTTATCACATTACACCGCGAATAATAAATAAATCAAAACTCATTTTTAGAGACTATTTGTGAAAAGAATTTTAAAGATAATATAATGAAATAATTTGACATAGCTCTATCTCTTTAATATAAAATCGGGCTGATTTTAGTTTTTCTGAAGAGTCCCAATCCTTAGTTCATCAAAATCTCAGTGGTTGGAGCTACTTCTATCCAGACTTTTGCCCCGCCATAATGGTTCTTGTTTTCTGGTCGGTAGACAATTTGACATTTGCCTTCAAAGGATAATTCCGAACAATAGGTCACTTTTGAGCCTTTTCTGACGGCAATCACAGGATCTTTAATCTCCTTATGGTGATTTGCTGCAATAATATGTTTATTAACATGAATCACAGTGGGGCTAGTGCGACGTTTAACTCGCCAGGTTCCTCTAGGCCCTCTTTTTCCCCTGATAATGCGAGGCATATTACCATAAAGGGGAATTTGCCAACCTTTTTCATTTTTATAAGCTCCTTTCACTCTTTTAGCCCAAATAAGCTGCTGTAAGCGTTGACGACTTATTTCGAGTAAACTAGAAGCTTCAGAAATTGTAATCACTTTCATAGTACATTAATACCTTTTAAAAGGTTTAAATGTACTATACATTAAGTTTGAGATAAAGACAAGAAAAAATAATTAGGCTAAGTTGAAATGGTTTTAAACTAACATTTTAATAGTTCACCGAAGACGCACAATTTTTTCCGATGAAACTCGAAAATGTGACTGATATCTATCCTCTCTCTCATGTTCAGTTAGGGATGCTCTACCATACCTTAGCTGCACCAAACTCAGGAATTTACATAGAACAATATACCTGCAAACTTCACGGTGAACTCCAAGAAATCGCGTTTAAGTCAGCTTGGGACAAAGTGATAGAGCATCATGAAACTTTGAGAACGGCGTTTGTCTGGGAAGGTTTAGATGAGCCTCTGCAAATTGTTCGTCAAACCGTAGAAACGCCTTGGACATCTCAAGACTGGTGTGAACTAGACTCTACAAAACAAAAAGAACAATTAGCTGACTTTCTCGAACAAGACCGCTTTTTAGGATTGAAGCTAGAAAAAGCCCCCTTAATGCGTCTAAAAATAATTCATCTTCAAGATAAAAATTATCAGTTAATTTGGACATTTCATCATCTAATTAGCGACGGTTGGTCAACTCTGATTATCTTAAAAGAAGTGTTTGCTTTATATGCTTCTATCTGTCAAGAAAAAGAAATTAGTCTCCCATCTTCTCGTCCCTATAGAGATTATATTGCTTGGCTACAACAGCAAGATTTAAACAAGTCTAAACTTTTTTGGCAACAAGTTCTTAAAGGATTTACAGAACCAACTCCACTTCCTATTACTAACTCTCTTAAATCTACTTCTAACTATCAACAACAACAAATTTCATTAAACCCTAAACGCTCAGAATTTTTAAACACTTGGGCCAAAGAAAACCGACTTACTCTAAATACAATAATAAATGGTGCTTGGTCTTTGCTTTTGAGTCGATATAGTGGTGAACAAGAAGTTGTTTATGGGACAACGGTTTCTGGTCGTCCTACAACGTTGTCAGGAGTTGAAGAAATGGTAGGACTTTTTATCAATAGTTTACCAGTCAGGGTTAATATTTCTCCTCAACAACAATTGATTCCTTGGTTGCAAGAAATACAGTTGCAACTGCTCAAAATTCGTGATTTTGAATATACTCCTTTGGTCAAAATTCAAGAATGGAGTGAAGTCCCGCAAGGAAAATCTTTATTTGACAGTTTAGTTGTCTTTGAAAACTATCCTGCACCTCCTCAAACAGAAGATAGTAACTTAACAATTGATGAAATTGATTACCGAGAACAAAGTAATTATCCTCTAGCGTTACTGGTGGTTCCGAAAGTATCATTAGAATTAATTTTAATTTATGATGCCAATCGTTTTAAGTCTGGGACAATAACCCGAATCTTAGCTTCTCTAGAAACTTTATTACAAGGATTTTTGGAACATCCTGATAGTAATCTTATTAATTTACCTATCTTAACTGAAGCAGAAAAAAGTCAACTGCTTGTAGAGTGGCATCAACCTCAAACAATAATAGAAAAAGATGTTTATATTTATGATTTATTTCAAGAACAAGTTAAACAAAATCCCGATGCTGTTGCTGTTACTTTTGAGAATCAATCTCTGACATACCAAGAACTAAACCAAAAAGCTAATTGTCTCGCTCGTTATTTACAATCTTGTGGTGTTGGATCTGATGTTTGTGTAGGCATTTTTTTAGAACGTTCTTTAGAAATGGTGGTGGCAATTTTTGCTATTCTTCTTGCTGGTGGTGCTTATGTTCCTTTAGATCCAGACTATCCTCAAGAAAGATTGACTTATATTTTGCAAGATACCAAAGCGACTATACTTTTAACTCAGCAAAAGTTAGTCAATTTGTTGCCTAAGACCCCATCGTTAACGACGGGGTTTAATTTAACAACTCTTTGCTTAGATACAGATTGGGAAAAACTTGAAGACAATGAGCATTTAAAATCTCCACTCATTAACCTAAAATCAAATGACTCTCTTGCTTACGTCATTTATACATCAGGTTCTACAGGTAAACCGAAAGGCGTATTAGTGACACACCGCAACCTTATTCATTCTACAACGGCTCGAATTCAGTATTATAATCAACCAGTCACTCGCTTTTTGTTACTCTCTTCCTTTGCTTTTGATAGTTCCGTTGCTGGAATTTTTTGGACGCTATGTCAAGGAGGGACTCTCGTTTTACCAAAACAAAAGTTAGAACAAGATATACAAGCATTAGCAAACCTAATTTCCCATCAACAAATTACTCATACTCTCTGTTTGCCATCTCTTTACAACTTATTATTAACCTATACCAATAATAAACAACTGCAATCTCTACAAGTTGTTATTGTTGCAGGAGAAGGGAGTGGGCGATCGCTGGCTATACTACACGATGAAAAACTCCCAGATACCTCTTTATATAACGAATATGGTCCAACAGAAGCGACAGTTTGGAGTAGTGTGTATCAAGTACCAGCAAGTCTGGAAAGTTCAAGCATTCCCATCGGTAAACCCATTCCTAATACACAAATTTATTTGCTCAATAATCTTCAACAGCTAGTTCCTATGGGTGTTCCCGGAGAAATATTTATTGGCGGCCCAGGAATAGTCCGAGGGTACTTAAATCAACCAGAGAAAACCACTCAACAGTTTATTCCTAACCCCTTTAGTCAGGTGGAAGGAGATTATCTGTACCGAACTGGTGATTTAGGCCGTTATCTTCCTGACGGAAATATAGAATTTTTGGGACGAGTCGATCGCCAAGTAAAAATTAGGGGTTATCGTATTGAGTTAGGTGAGATCGAAGATATACTCAAAGAACATGAAACGGTTCACGAAGCAGTATTAGTAACTCAGTCCATTCAACCATCTTCTGACTCTGATAGTGTAGAGAGTTTAGTAGCAGAATTATTAACATTGCATCGGGATCAAGCTAACCAATTGCTTATCAATATCGAGGAAAATGACTAAAAATGGCTCATATTGTTTGCATCACTGGTGGACTGACCGGAATATTTAACGCGAGTATTGCATTGGTTAAACAGTTGGAACAAGCTGGTCATCATGTTACCTACGCTAGTCCTAAAGACTGGTCTGATGTAACGAATCAATATAATATTCCCTTTGTTCAACTTGATCCTTGGATATTTGATTGGCAAGAACCTTCTCTGAGTCGCTGGCAAAAATTTCGGCAACTAGGAGAAAGAAGAGATCAAGCTATAAAAGCATTGGGTGTAGACAATTTTGCAGAAACAATCAAGACGTTGAAACCCGATCTACTGCTTATTGATATGGAAATGCACCCCCATATTATGACTGCGGTTGTTAACAAGCTACCAGTCGCACTTTTATGCCCATTTTTATCGATTTGGAAGCGACCCAATTTGCCCCCCATTCACACTCATATTATTCCAGGAGAAGGTTGGCGAGGAAAATGGTTTGGTATCCAATGGATTTGGTTGCGCTATGGTTGGACAAAATGGCGAGAATATCAATCTGAACGTTGGCAAAAGATGGGAGTCGATCGCATTTCAGTGTTGCGTTGTTATGCTAAGAAAATAGGCTATCCCTTCAGAGAAAGATTTGGATTTAAACTGTCTGTTGTCCCCTATCCTCATCATGCCATTCCTATTCTCTGTTTCAACGCCTTAGAGTTAGATTATCCTCACGACTCCCACCCTTTAATGCACTATATCGGACCAATGGTTTACGAAAATCGTCATGAATCGAAAGTTGAACCCAGCACTTATAAAACCCTAGAGCAACTTTTTGAAAAACGTCAATTAACTGGAAGTTCACTAATTTATTGTGGTTGTAGTAGCTTTAATAGACCTAATCAAAGATTTTTAAAAAAACTGATAGATGCAGTATCAAGTTGTCCACAATGGGATTTAGTAATAGGGGTTGGCAATCAGTTAAACTTGAATCAATTAGGTTCTCTTCCTTCTAATGTATATGCTTTTAATTGGACACCTCAAGTCCAAATACTTAAACACGCAGACTGTGGGATTATTAATGCTGGGATTAATAGTATAAATGAGTGTCTTTACTTTGGTGTGCCTATGTTAGTTTATTCTCTGCGACGTTATGATCAAAATGGAAATGCTGCTCGCATCGCTTATCATGGTCTTGGTATTACTGGGGATATTCAACAAGATAACGCTACTAAAATTCGGCAAGATATTGATAATCTTTTAAATCATCAGTCCTATCGCATACAAGTTAATCGTATGCGTAATTGTTTTGATAACTATACTAATGAAAGTATTGCCGTTCAAGTCGTTGCAGATTTATTATGAACCATCAACAAAAGGAAAAAGAAATTGTTTTAAAAGAATTTAGGACAGTTGCTCAATCTATAGGATATCCAGTTACCAGTTTGCATAATATCAAGAATATTTTTAGATTATGGTTAAGCTTTAATTTTACTCAATTAATGATAAAAACTGGATTTAATCGCCGCAAAATAGCCAATTTTTCTCGAAAATCACCTGCAATTTTGAATATTGGTTGTGCAGGAAATGAAAAAGAAGAATATATTAACGCTGATGTATTTCGTGTCTTCGGTGATTGGGGTTTTGCTAGTATTAGGCGGTTTTTATTTGGTAATCGGGATGGAACTAGGTATGATTTGTTTTTGGATTTAATTGTTCGAGATATTGATTTATTAGAAATTGCTGATTTTATTATTCTTTCTCATGTTTTAGAACACATCCATCCTCAATATACTCTAATTGCTTTGAAAAATTGTTTTGATTATCTAAAAATAGGAGGGTATATACGGGTTGTTGTTCCTAATTTAGACGCTTACAATAATTCCTTGGATTTACCTCAATCTCAAGAATTAACCCATCCGATGTTAGCTAAAAATCGGCTTATCTATGGATGGGGACATTGTTTTATGTTTGCTCCAGATTTACTAAAAATATTATTAGAAGAAGCCGGGTTTTCTGAGGTAAAAAAAGTTAGTTTCGGTTCAGATATTTTAGGAAAAACTGATTTAGAAATATCTCAAAAAGAATCTATCTATATAATAGGAAAGAAATTATAAAAAATATAGCAAAAATCAAAAATAGTATTGAGGTCTAATAATTATGGAGCAATTAGTTAACCCTATCTTTATTGTTGGAATGCCGAGGTCTGGCACAACTTTAATGCGTTCTTTGTTATCAGCACATCCTAATATTGCCATCGCACCAGAAACTCACTTTTGTAAACATTGGTTCAAACCTTATCAACATTTAGATTTGAATCAGCCGAAACAATTTGACATTTTTTGGCAAACGCTTTGTAATAGCAAAATGTTTGAATCTTTGGGATTAAATGCTGAAACAATCCGTACAAATCTTTTAGCCAATGGGAATATAAACCATCAAAGTGTTTTGACTGTTCTCCTTCAATCTTATGCTACGAAAATACAAAAGCCAAGATGGGGAGAAAAAACACCAGATCATTATCAATATCTAGATATTTTATTCAGATGGTATCCTAATGCACAAGTCATTTGGATGTTGCGAGATCCTAGAGCCGTCAGTTATTCTTTAATAACTAAAAAATGGGCGAGTTCTTATATTGATGTTCATGCTCGTAAATGGCGCGAAAATGTAGAAAAATTTAGCCAAAAATGGTCAAAAGATGAACGTATTATCTTAGTTAAATATGAATCTTTAGTACAAGAACCAAATATAGAAATGTCTCATATTTGTCAATTTTTACAAGAAGAGTATAGTCCGCTTATTATTTCAGAGAATCATAAATCTCCAAGTATTTTGGGGTTAACAAATAATAGCGATCCATCTGTTCAAGAAGTTTTAGCCCCAGTCCATAAAATGGCATTAGACAAGTGGAAAAAACACTTATCCTCCTATCAAATTGGTGTCGTAGAACATTTAACGAGAAAGGAAATGAGCAAACAAGGATATCAACCTATTACTAAGAAACTAAGTACATGGCAATCTTGGCGACTATTTCTAATTGTTAATTTACGGAAACTAAGAAATAATTTAAAATCTATCTAGGAGTTAAAAAGTAACAGCGTTGTGTGATGGTACAAAACACAGAATTAGAGCAAAGGGTTGCACATCTCTCGCCAAGTCAGCGAGGACAGTTATTACAGCAAATTCGTCAGCTTAAAGCTCAAAAGTCACAATCATCATCTCATCAAAGATTGGTAGCTTATGTAGTTCTCCACCCTTCTGTTACAGATCGAGATCCCTCAGTGTTACGGGACTATCTTAAAACCAAACTACCCAATTATATGGTTCCGACAGGAATTATATTTTTAGAAGCATTACCCCGCACTGCTAATGGCAAGATTGACACCAAAGCACTACCTGAACTGCAATCAGCAATTTTTAACTCCGATCAATCAACTCCCCCAGAAACTTCGGTAGAAAAGACACTAGCTGAAATTTGGAGCGAAGTTTTAGGACTTGATACCATTGGTATTGATGACAACTTCTTTGAGCTAGGTGGAGATTCTATCCTCAGTATTCAGATTACTTCTAAAGCAAGAGAGGTGGGACTCAGGTTGTCTCCTAACCAGCTTCTTGAGCAACCTACCATTGCCGAATTAGCGACTGTTGTCAATGTCACTCCTGAAGTAATTGCCACTCAAACACCAATTATCGGTTCAGTACCCCTGACTCCTATTCAACACTGGTTTTTTGAACAGGAGATGATCGCCCCAAATTATTGGCATCAAGCAATGTTACTAGAAATTGCCCTTGAAGTTAGTCCCTCTACCATTCAAGAAGCGATCGCAACGCTGTGGACTCATCATGACGCTTTAAGACTCAGTTTTAGCTATAATTCAACGGGTTGGCAGCAAACCAATACAGATGTGGGAAATCCACCATCCTTAGTTGAAATAGACATTTCCCATTTAAGTCAAACAGAACAAATCAAAGCAGTTGCTCAATACGGTACAAATATCCATAATGGCATGAATTTAGCTGAGGGCAAACTGATAGGAGTGGCTCATTTTATCCGAGGTAAAAATCTCTCTAATTGGCTTCTTATCAGCTTACATCATTTAATTGTAGATACGGTTTCTTGGCAAATTTTACATAACGATTTAGAAAAATTATTAAACCAAAATAATCACCCAACATCATTACCTGCAAAAACAACTTCCTTTAAAACTTGGGCTGAAATCCTTACGTCTCAAGCATCTCAACGACAGTCTGAAGCTGATTTTTGGGTTAAGCAAGTTGAGTCACCCTTCATGCGTTTACCACGAGATTATTCAGACACACCACTATCAACTGAGGGGACTGTAGAAACAGTTAATGTTCATCTCAATGCTAAGGATACTCACGCTTTGCTGCAATCAGTACCAGCAATTTACAACACACAAATTAACGATATATTGTTGAGTGCATTAGCCAAAACATTGCTTCAATGGGGTGCGCTAAAAGCAGGAAATGTTCGCATTGATCTCGAAACCCATGGCCGTGAACAGATTGTATCTGACATAGATTTATCGAGAACCGTAGGTTGGTTTACGATGGTTTATCCCTTGAAATTAGAATTCACTGATAGTCATGACTATGGAATGATGATCAAATCTGTTAAAGAGCAAATTCGACAAATTGGCGATCGCGCTATTGACTATGGAATTTTACGTTATTTAGGTGATAAAACCATACGCCAACGATTAGCTCAAGCACCGACATCAGAAGTATTATTTAATTATTTAGGTCAACAAAATCGTACAACTGGAGACAAAAATCTTCCCATAATTAAAGATATTCCCGTTGGTCAACTAAGAGATGCAAATAATAACCGTAGCTACTTGCTAGAAATTAATGCTTGGATTGCTGATGAACAACTTCAACTTAATTGGCTCTATGATAAACAGATATATCAATCAAATACCATAATTACAATCGCAAACAACTATCTCAGTACACTCAAAGCCATTATTTTGCATTGCCTAACTAGGGATGAAATTGGCTTTAGTCCCTCTGATTTTCCTGATGCGGAACTTAGTCAAACTGAACTCGATGAATTCATCGATAACATAACATAAAACTTGATATGGATAAACAAAATATCGAAGCTATCTATACTCTCACTTCTTTACAACAAGCCTTTTTATGGCATAGTCTACAAACTTCTTCTCAAGAAGGATTACTGCACATCAGTTGTGATCTTTATGGAGAACTTAACCCACTTTTGTTAAAGCAAGCGTGGGAATTTGTCTTTAGTCTTCATCCAGCATTACGCACTTCCGTTCATTGGCAGTCAAGCAAACAACCGCTTCAAGTTGTTAGTCGTCAGATAACATTACCTTGGATTGAATTGGACTGGCGAGGAAAAGAAAATCAAGATTTAATTTTAGCAGAGTTTCTCCGAGAAGATCGTTGTCAAAGTTTCGATTTTACTCAAGCTCCTATCACTCGTATATCTCTCATTCAACTGACTGATTTAAACTATAAATTAATCTGGAGTTGTCACCATTTGATGTTAGATGGTTGGTCTGGTGGAGTGGTACTCAATCAAGTATTTGATAGCTATGAAATGTTGCTCAAGGGAGAGTCTCCATCAATCTTAAAACCTCAAACTTATCAAACTTATATTCGTTGGCTCAAAGAACAAGACGAAACCGCCACCGCTAATTTCTGGCAGAAAACCCTTGAAGGTTTTACGACTCCTATCCCTCTACCCATTTCTCAAACAGAAGAAAATAATTCATCTGAAACTGAAAACCTCTCAATTACTATTTCAGAAAAAACCACCCAAGAAATAGATGTTTTTTTGCGATCGCATAGATTAACATTTAATACTTTAATACAAGGTATCTGGGCTTTATTACTCTATGTTTATAGTGGCAAAACTGATGTGTTATTTGGGGCAACAGTATCAGGTCGTCAAGCTGACTTGCTAGGAGTTGAAAATATTGTCGGTTTATTGAATAATGTTATCCCTGTTCGCCTAGAAATTACGCCAGAAGAAAATGTAATTGCTTGGTTAGAAAATTTACAAACTCAACAAACTATAGCTAGTAAATATGCTTATGCTTCTTTAATTCAGATTCAAACTTGGACTCAACTATCGGGTTCATTATTTGATAGCCTATTGGTAATTGAAAATTATCCCATGAAGATGGGTAGTTTAACCAAAAATTTAGAAATAAATAATATTAAATCAGGTATTATTAGCACCTATGATTTAACCTTAATGGTGATACCAAAAAATGAGCTTACTATTGCTTTATCTTATAAAATTAAGTATTTTACTCCTCAAATTATCAAAACTTTGTTAGAACAATTTGCAGAAATTTTAACGAATATTCTGCAAAATCAGTTAAAGTCTATCACCGAAATTTTGCCTTTACCTGAATCAGCAATTAAAGAAAACCAATCTTCAAAAATCAGAGCCACTTCCACCTCTTACCAAAACCTCAGTAGAGAACAATTAGAAGGTCGTTTTTCGGCTCCAGAAAATCCCATAGAACTTAAACTCACTCAAATATGGGAATCTGTCTTAGGAGTTAGTCCACTAAATGTTGAAGCCAGTTTTTTTGACTTAGGAGGTAATTCTTTGATGGCAGTACAGTTATTTAACCAAATGCAGCAGCAACTGAACTGTACATTACCCCTAGCCACTTTATTTCAAGCACCGAATGTGCGCCAATTTGCTCAATTACTTAATCAGGAGCAACCAGTTTCCTCGTGGACAAGTGTTGTACCCATTCAAGTCAATGGCTCTCGATTACCATTGTTTTTTCATGGTGGTTCAGCCGATGCCCTAACCTGGGCTAGATTTTCTAATTTGTTAGGCTCAGAGCAGCCTTTTTATGGGTTACAACGCCCCGATCTCAACAGTGGAGAGATTTGCAACGATACAGTTGAATCCTTAGCTGAAGCTTGCGTTGAAGAAATACGTATGATACAACCAAAAGGGCCTTACTTGATAGGGGGTCATTGCTTTGGTGGTGCAGTTGCTTTTGAGATAGCTCAACAACTTCAAGTCCAAGGAGAAGATATTGCTAGTCTGATTTTGATTGACGCTTACTGTCCCAATTCTTTATCTATCAATGCTCTTAGTCAACTTAAAATCAAACTGCAACTTGGACTATTTTGGCTCAGGAAAAACTACTATTATCACGGTGGTTGGGATAAAGTAAGAGCTTTACCCAATAAAGTTTGGCAAAAACTAGCAAAACAGAGACAATCTTCCTCAATCACTAAAAATCAAGAGACAGAGAAAAATGTAGTTTCTGAAAATCCGAAAAATTCCTCTGATGCTAATCAAATGACTAAACCGATGATGCCATACGAACATCGATATGCCCTTGCTCAACAAGCCAATGAAATTGCTGCAAATTGCTATTGTCCTCAACTATATTCAGGGAAAGTCAAACTTTTTCGAGCAGAAGTTCAAATATTAGACTGGCACTTTGGTTTTCCCCTTGGTTGGCAGAAAGTTACTAAGGAAGAAATTGAGATTACAAATATTCCTGGTTTTTTTGGTAATTTGTTTAATCAAGAATCTGGATTATTACTCGCTGCACAAGTCAAAAATTATCTTTTGACATTAGGCTAAAATTTCTTCTATTTTCAATGAAAATAGGAAGCAAAAACCTTCGTATTTTTGGCTAATGTATGGTTAAGATACCATTGATGAGCATTGTTGGCGACCGACTCTAATTTACTCTTTTCGAGATCATCAAATTGCTCATCTAAAACAAGATAGTGTTGATTAAGTTGTAATCCATCTGACTGAGAATAATTATTTTCAGTTAAAAAAGGAACTAATCCGTGAGCAGAAAAAGCAGCAAAAACAGTTGATTTGGCTAAATTTTTAGGAAAATGACTGTAATCTAAACAACCATATTTTGAATTTAGTAAAATTTCCTGAATCACTTCAGAGGGTTGAAAACCCATTTCTACTAAATTAACATCTCTGAAATTATATTGTTGTTTAAGCTCTAAAGATTTACCAATATCATAAATAGTTTGAATATCTAGAATTTTGCAGATTTTTAATAATTTTGGTAACGCATTCTGGTAAATTTTACAGCGAGATGTAGTGCCAAAAATAACTATCTGATTTTTTCTTTTTTGAAGATTTATTAATTTCTCGGACTCACCGATAGTTGAGAAATTAGGAAGGCAGTCAACGGATTTTTTTGACCAATTGTTAATAATTTTTTGAAACTGACTATTATTAGTAACAAGATAATGGGCTATACGAGCTAAATATCGGGATACTTGACATTGGAGAGGATGGAATAATCTTAATTTTTTCCATTTCAGTGTTGGTAATTCATGAAACATTACTAAAAGCTTGAGATGATATTTTTGGATTATCATATCTAAAGCACGAGGTAACCAAAAGGGTATATCTAATTTTCCTTGAAGATAAGGGTAGTTGCTGTATTGTAAAATGATATTTTGAGCATCGGAGGGAAAAACAGAGAGGAAAGCCTCTGTTGTTAGAGATGGTAAAACTGTGATAGAAAATCCGTTAATCGTTTTTTGAGGATAAATATCTGGCCGACAAACTAAAAAATGAGTTTTAATATGGTGTTGTTTTAATAAGTGTTCTGCTAACATTAGCGCATAATCTCCCACACCGTCCGTATAGGGTGGTAACCGAGGGACTATCTGAACTATTTTTTGAATCATTGCTTCTTAATTTATTATTATTTTGAAATAACTTAATTATTGATTAATGGTTACTTTTTCAATAGTTTTACAAGTTTTACAACCTAGATTTGAAAGAACAGGAACATTTAACTTAGCACAATAAATGCTTAAGAATAAAAAACAAGCTTGTAGGGAGAAATTTAGCTGACCAGCCAACTTAAAAGTTTCTAAAAATTTTCCGTTTTTCAAGCCGACCAAGCACCAATGTATTGTTAGATAGTCTTTAATAATAGATAGAGAAGGTAAAAAATCTTGATATTTAGCAGAAACGAACGGGTAAATTCTCTTCTTAATCGCCATATTCATTTGCCAACGCTCTTGTAATGAGAGATGCTTATGGCAACCCTCTGACCATAAAGTTCTATAGCATAAATAGCGATCAACTAAGATAGCATCACCATATTGAGCAATTTTCACCCAAGAAATAATATCATCACAGTTTCCATCAAAATCAGACTCCCAACCCCCTGAATTAAGAAAAGCATCTTTTTGAAACATGACTTGAACAGGAGTTCCAAAAGGCAGTATGTCCAATAACATTCTATAATGAATGTCTTCTTGGCGAACAACAAAAGTCTGGCTAGTTCTTCTTCTGTTTTTACCAATTATTTTCCCCTGGAGATCAACTTGAATTGCTTGACAGGAACAAATTACGGCTTGAGGATGAGTCGTGATTGCCTCTGCCATAGTTTCCAAACATTGAGGAGCAAGGTAATCGTCATCATCTATTAGCTTAATCCAATCTCCTTTAGCAATGGCTACTCCAGTATTTACAGTAGTTGAATGACCCATATTGATTGGATTACGATGATAAACTATGGCATCCCCTAAACTTTTTAGGTATTCTTGGGTTTTATCAGATGAAGCATCATCTACTACCACTATTTCACAGGGATAAGTCTGATTTAACGATGACTCAACGGCTCGGCGTAGTAGGGGTAAACGGTTATAAGTGCTGATTAGGATGCTGAATTTCATAGCGAGGGTAGTCCCTACAAAAAGGGGGGAGAAATAGCGAACGTAAAGAATACCAAGACTCTATAGTAGCTTGAATTCTCATAATTTCTAGTTGACAAAATGCTCTTAATGAGCAAAAAATATGAGTTATAATAGCAGAAGTTTTTCTAACTTGGAATTTAGATAACCCACATAATTGTTTTAAAGCTCTATGGTAACATTCGATTCCCCATATCGGAAACTGGCATAATAACGACAACTTCCGTGTTTAAAAGTTCTCTTAAATACTTTAACTTTTCCGAATTCTTTGAGAGTTACTATCAATCCTTGTTCTGTAATCTGTAAATCTTCTACTCTTTTGATCATGATAGTCTAATGTTCAATCTTCACTCAATGGTCGTTAAAAAGTATTTAGCCACTGGGGTAAAAGTGTCTCTGTTTGTCATATTGGGGGGATGTTTTTCAGGATTAAAATTCTCTAACAATTCAACTGTGAATTCAAAAGAAAAGGAGATTTCATTTCAATTCCAGCAACAAGTCAATCAAGTTACTATAGTTAAAGGGTTAGAACATCCTTGGAGTATGGACTGGCTACCCAATGGGGATCTGTTGATTACAGAACGACCAGGGAGACTTCGTTTAGTCAAAAATGGGAAATTAGAAGCCAAAGAAATTACTGGAGTTCCAGAAGTTTTGGCTTTAGGACAGGGGGGATTAATGGAGGTTTCCTTGCACCCCCAATTTGAGGAAAATCGCTTAGTTTATCTGACCTATGCTCATGGAACCCCTGAAGCTAACCGTACGCGCATTGCCCGTGCTAGGTTTGATGGAACAGCTTTACAAGAGTTAGAAGTGATTTTTGAAGTGTCTCCAGTCAAATCAGGGGTACAACACTTTGGCTCTCGTCTTGTTTGGTTAAAAGACCAGACAATGCTGGTTACTATTGGAGACGGGGGAAACCCACCCCTATCATTTGAGGGGAAACTGATTCGTTGGCAAGCACAAAACTTGGGGAACCACCTGGGGAAAATTATTCGTTTGAAAGATGATGGGACTATTCCAGAGGATAACCCTTTTGTGGGAACACAAGAGGCTGAACCAGAAATTTGGAGCTATGGACACCGCAATATTCAGGGATTAACCATAGACAAAGCAACCGGTCAGGTGTGGTCAACAGAACATGGCTCTCGTGGGGGAGATGAACTCAATAAAATTCAACGAGGCCAAAATTATGGTTGGCCGGTGGTGACTCATAGCCAAGAATATTCAGGAGGAGAAATTTCGAGAGAACGCAGCAGACCGGGGATGATTGACCCTTTAGTGGTCTGGACTCCATCAATAGCACCATCAGGTTTGGCTTTGTATGATGGAACTGAGTTGCCTAATTGGCAGGGAGATTTATTTGCCGGGGGTTTAGTGACCAAAGAAGTTCGTCGTATTGACTTGGATAGTTCAGGTGAGGTCTTGGGACAACAATCAATCTCATTCGACCAAAGAGTAAGAGATGTTAAGCTTGGACCCGATGATTTGCTTTATGTTTTAACCGATGACAAAAATGGTCAATTGATACGCCTTGAACCACTTAAAAGATAGTTATGCAGGGGTCTGCTCAAAACCTGTTGGTCTTTCCTTTAGTCAAGCAGAGGGAGCAGAGGAAGGGGAGAAGCTCCAGGGAGAAGGAGCGCGACCATTCTTCCCCTGCTACGCTAAGAATTGCTAACAGTTATTAGCTAGACCAACCTGATGAAGCAAGAATCCCACGCGTTTCTACCCGTGGAAGTGTCAAAAGTGTTGACTATTAAGTTGCCAATATAATCCTTTTTTTGCTAGCAGTTCTTTGTGTTTCCCGATTTCTTGAATCCTTCCTTCATGGAGAACAACAATTTTATCCGCATGACAAATTGTACTAAGCCTGTGAGCAATTATTAAAAGAGATCGTGTCCCACTTAAGGATTGCATGGCCAGTTGAATTGCTTTCTCTGACTCATAGTCTAGATTTGACGTTGCTTCATCAAATACCAATATATCTGGCTGAGAAAGCAAAGCTCTGGCAATCCCCAACCTTTGCCTTTGCCCACCTGAGAGACGCACTCCACGTTCTCCAACAACTGTCTGATAACCATCAGCTAACAAAGGAATAAATTCATCAACTTTAGCCACTCGGCAGGCTTCTTGCACTTGGGAGAAAGTAGCACTGGGATTACCATAAACAAGGTTGTCCCAAAGCGTTCCATTAAAAACATCGACTTCTTGGTGAACAATCGATAACCGCCTAAGATAGTCGCTTTTTGATAAAGATTGAATATTGCGACCATCGACAAGAATCTCACCCGCATCAGGCTGAAAATAGCGAAACAACAGCTTGATCAAAGTAGATTTTCCGGCTCCTGATTTTCCTACCAGTGCCACCATTTCGCACGGCTCAATTGTAAAACTGACATCCTCGAGAACTCGACGCTCCAAATTATATCCAAAAGTTACATTTCTAAATTCCACCTTCCCTTGAAAATGATAGCTCGAGACAACAAACTTCAACAATGGCTGGTCAATATTAATCTCAGAAGGCTCTTGCATAAACTCGTGAAAACGAATCATAGAAGCATATCTTCGAGCAATGGATTCTGCTACATTGCTCAACGGCTCTATCTGTGAATAAGCCATGCTCGAAACAGTTATCGCTGTAATAAAGTGGGCTAGGGAAACCAGTCCAAGCCTAGTGTAGCTCAACATCCACACAAAGATCACGAATAAACTGACTTGTACGGCCGAATGTTGCCACATGGTCAATTGTACATAGCCTCGGTGGACTCGATCTAAGATGACTCGTTTTTCCCTCTGGTATCGCAACCTTTGTCTATCAAACTCATCCGCTTCCTTAGCAAAAGCCTTAACTGTTTTAATATTGGTGATAATCTCTGAAGTATGACTTTCTGTATTTTCAATGTAGCGATCTAAGAAGTCTTCGCGTCGAATCAGAATTCTTAATTTACGGAGACTAAACAATAAAATAGTGATAAAAGACAAGATGAAAACAATAGCAATTCCTGGCTCGATAAGTAAGATTATCAAAAATATTCCTAAAACTTTAACAAGAGTAGGAATTACTTGCCCAGCAATTTCTGGATAGGTCCAGGTATGACTGGTAATCCCCCTCGATACACGTCCAGCAATTCTACCGGGATTGTTCTCATCATAAAATGAAAGAGGTAATGTTAATATTTTCTTCGTAACATTTTCTGATTGTTCACAGCGAGCTTGTAGTGGGATTGCCCAGTGAAACCAATTTGTCATCCAAGGTTGAATAGGTGCCCTAATTACCGAGACCAGGAAAATAAAGCCCACCAAAATCCACAAAGTAAAAGAAGTATTAACCTGCGTTCCTATTATTGAGGCAGTTTTTTCTATTGCCTGCTGGATGGGTGCATCAACAGGTTTGCCAGAAAGAATTGATATTATCTGTCCAAATGTATAAGGCAGTAGTAAATCGAGAATTCCAAACAAGCTAGTTCCCATAATACTTACTAAAGATTCTAGCCAGTAACTCCGATAGTATTTTACTATGTCTTTTAAGGATGCCATTATGTTGGGTCGCCAAAAAAATTATTAGATTTTGTAATTTTAGCCTTCCTCATAAAACAGATGGAGGTAAATAGGCTACCTCCATATTCTTCAACGATAGTTATTACACCTTCTTTGTGAGTAACTTGGTTGGGAAGAAAAACCTGCGGAATCACCGAGCCATTTCCGCTCTCGAAACCTACTAATTGTTAGTAGATTTTGTTACAGGTTATCAGGAAAA
>JAAUYD010095999.1_pt1 | contig 23811 bp, 24 predicted proteins | sample 7278101 | NCBI WGS metagenome assembly JAAUYD01 (sample SAMN14350128, study PRJNA611818) | marine sediment metagenome | isolation source: surface marine sediment (0.6m) | place: French Polynesia: Moorea | collected 2018-08
CGCGAATCTCACCGCATGACACCGTGGCCGCGCCCGGGAACGGCGAAATGGCAGTAGCATGGTTGTGCGTTTCGACCGGGATCAGTACGTGAATCAGTTCGTCTACGAACTCGTCCTCGCGATTGTCTGTGCGCGGCATCAGCCGCGCGCCTTCCCAACCTTCGAAAACGGCCGCGTTGTCGCTGTAGGCGGAGAGCACGCCATCCGGCGTCTTCTCTGTCGTCGACTTGATCATGCCGAACAGTCTCTTGTCCTGCGTCTCGCCGTCGATAGTCCAGCTTGCATTGAAGATCTTGTGTCTGCAGTGCTCGGAATTTGCCTGCGCGAACATCATGAGTTCGGCATCCGTTGGATCGCGATCAAGATCGCCATAGCACTCGACCAGGTAATCGATTTCCTGAGCCGACAGGGCCAGGCCGAGGTTTGAATTCGCCGCGACCAGCGCGTCACGGCCCGTCTCACGCAGCGGCACGATGCCGACCGGTGCCGGATCGTGGGTTTCGAACAGCGCTGCAACGCCATCGGCATCGGCGAAGACGGCCTCGGTCATACGATCGAACAACAGATGGCTGAGTGCCAGGACCTCGTCGTCGCTGACCTTCGAAGAAAACTTGAGGCCGTAGCAAATACCGCGCTCAATTCGCTCAACGACGTCGAGGTCGCAAGCGCGCGCAATATCGGTCGCTTTCGACGACCACGGCGAAATCGTGCCGGGCCGTGGCACCACGTACAGGCTACGTGCTCCGCGCGCGAATTTGACGGGCTGATCGCCCGACAACAGCAGCGCGTCCAGTCTCGAGCTGTCCTTTTTAGTCGGCGAGTCGCAGGTTGCGATGAAGTAGGCGTAGCGGGCTTCGACAGATTGAATGCGTTCGTCGGCACGCTTCAGAGATCGGGTCAGTTTGGCCAGGCGAAAGTCCGAAAGGGCCGCCTGTCCTGGCAATTCGAGCATTGGGTTCGATGACCTTGTCAGGAGGTGGTAGCTAACGAGACGCGATCATACCAGCTTGTGCCGGCTAGTTGCTGTTGTCCCCTGGCGTGTAGACCGGCAGCGGAAACTGCGCGACGTTGCCGCCCTCCAGCTTCGAGATCTTGGCCGTTCCCTGCCGATCAACTTCGTCGATACGGATAATCGAGTGCATCGGCAGGTAGGTACGCCGCACGTTTTCGAATTCCGATTTGATCTTCTCCTCGGACGGGTCGACGACGATCGTCGTGCGCTCACCGAATACGAGCTCCTCAACCTCGACGAAACCGAACATCTCGCCATGGCCGACTGAACGGGCGTAGATCTCATAGACCTGTCCCTGGCTCATGAAAATGACTTTGAAAAGTGGCTGCTTACTCATCGGAGGCGTGGAAGTTTACCCAAAACGCCTGATGTTGGCTGCAAATACCGTAAATCAAGGCCTTAGACGCGTTTTCGACCCTTGATTATGTGAACTGCGTAGCAGTCCAAGTTCTTGATTCAGCGCACAATTGGCCGAACCATGAGGGAGCAGCCATGCCGCTAGTCATCAAGATCGTATCCGAACACCGCGACCTGGTCGGCGAAGACTACGTGCGCGAATATCACGAGGACGGTGGTTCGATCGGGCGCTCCCTGCAAAACGACTGGATTCTCCCCGACCCGGACCGCTACATCTCGGGCCGCCACGCAACGATCGACTACAAGGGCGGCATGTATTACCTGCTCGATACGAGCAGTAACGGCGTGTACATGAACGGTGAGGTCGAGCCGATCGGCAAGGGCAATCCGCGCCGTCTGTTCGACGGCGACCGCATGCGCATGGGCGACTTCGAATTCGAGGTCTCGATCGACCAGGGTGAAAGCCTGGTCATGCCGCTCGATCCCGACGCTCCGTCGGTTGCCCCGGACAACATCGAACAGTTTGTCGATGAAGACCTGATCGAAACCGGCATGCAGCTGCTCGATGAAGACGAAATCACGGGTGACGACGAGTTCCAAAACGCCTTGTTCGGCGATGAAGAGCCGAAGAAGAAAAAAGCGCAGGACGCCAAACGCGCCGACGCTGAGCTACGCGACGAATCCGCCAACGACGATGTTGCGGGACACAAGGTCAAGAGCTTCGACGTAACTGCGGAGGACCTGTTCGACTCGTTTCTCGATGGCCTGGGCATTAGCCGGGTTGAGTTGCATCCGACGGTGAATCGCCCCGACATGATGATGACCGCTGGCGTCGTACTGCGCGAATTCGTCGAGGGCATCGTCAAGCTGATCTCGAGCCGTGCCAACCTCAAGAACGCTTTTCGACTCGAGCAGACGACGGTACTGCCGCGGCACAACAACCCGATGAAATTCTCGGACAACACCAACGACCTCGTAAAGCAGTTGCTGGTCGGTTCCGAGGGCGAGTACCTCGGCGCCCGCGATGCCGTGCGCGAAACCACACGCGATCTCCTCAATCACCAGAACGCGTTTTTGGACGCGATGAACAGCGCGTTCATCGAGTTCTCGGAGCGATTCGATCCGGACGAGATGCAGGAAGGCTTCGACCGCGCGATCGGCGGATCGATTTTCAAGTTCATGCAGAAATCGAAGTACTGGGATATGTACCGCGACCTGTATCCGATCATCACCGAAAAAGGTGGCGGTCGGTTCCCGCAGATGTTCGGCGAAGAATTCGTGCGCGCTTACGAACGGCAGGTCGCCGACTACCAGCGGCGCGACCGGGATGGTACGCCGCCGGAGTCAGCGGAATCGAGTGCGGACGCCGAGGTCGATCTCCTCGCCACTCAGAAGCTCGACAATCCAGTAGCAATTGCCGAGTCGGCCGGCGCCGATCAGCCTTTCAATGACGACAGCATCATCGAAGAGGTCCCTGCATTTGACTCGGACAACCTCGATCAGAGCTTCATCGAAGAGCTCGAAGACAGCCTCAGCGAAAAGGTCGACCGCGACCAGCTCAAGGCCTGATCGTCACGCCCTGTTCTGGCGATTCTCTATCAGGTCGTCCACCACCGAGGGATCCGCGAGCGTCGACGTATCGCCGAGCTCACCGTAGTCGTCCGCGGCAACCTTGCGCAGGATTCGACGCATGATCTTGCCCGACCGCGTCTTCGGCAGCCCTGGTGCCCACTGCAGCAGGTCTGGCTTTGCAATCGGTCCGATCTCCTTGCGAACCCACTGCTGCAACTCGCCACGTAGCTCGTCGCTGGACGCGATGCCTTCCATCAGTGTGACGTAGGCGTAGATGCCCTGTCCCTTGATCTCGTGTGGATATCCAACTACAGCGGCTTCGGCCACCTTGTCGTGCGACACGAGCGCGCTTTCAACTTCGGCCGTGCCCATGCGATGACCGGACACGTTGATAACGTCGTCGGTACGACCGGTGATCCAGTAATAGCCGTCCTCGTCACGGCGCGCGCCGTCGCCTGTCGTGTAGTAGCCGTCATAGGTCGAGAAGTAGGTGTCGATGAAACGCTGGTGATCGCCGTAGACCGTGCGCATCTGGCCTGGCCAGCTGTCGCTGATGACCAGATTTCCGGCGACCGCACCTTCTAACGTTTTGCCTTCTGCATCAAGCAGTTCCGGCATGACACCGAAGAACGGCCGCGTAGCCGAACCGGGTTTCAACGCCGTGGCGCCTGGCAGCGGCGTAATCAGGATGCCGCCAGTCTCAGTCTGCCACCAGGTATCGACGATCGGGCAGCGGCTGTCGCCGACCACGTCGTAGTACCACTGCCACGCCTCGGGATTGATCGGCTCACCGACGGAACCCAACAGACGCAGGTCTTTGCGAGACGTTTTCTTCACCGGCTCGTCGCCCTCACGCATCAGGGCGCGAATTGCGGTCGGCGCCGTGTAGCAGATGTTGACGTTGTGCTTGTCGCAGACTTCCCAGAAACGTGAGGATGTCGGGTAGTTGGGCACGCCTTCGAACATCAGCGTAACCGCGCCGTTTGCCAGCGGGCCGTAGACGATGTAGCTGTGGCCCGTTACCCAGCCGACGTCTGCCGTGCACCAGTAGATATCGCCCGGGTGATAGTCGAAGACGTACTCATGCGTCATCGCCGCGAACACCATGTAACCGCCCGTCGTGTGCAGCACGCCCTTCGGCTTGCCCGTTGAGCCAGACGTATACAGGATGAACAGCGGGTCTTCTGCGCCCATTTCTTCACACGGGCAATCCGCGTCGACTTCAGCTTCGAGATCGTGCAACCAGGCGTCGCGACCTTCTACCCAGCCAACGTCGTTGCCGGTGTTGCGAACGACCAGGACTTTGTCGAGCGTCGTCACATCGGCGTTTGCGGCTGCTGCATCAACGTTCGCCTTGAGCGGTACGATCCTGCCACCGCGCAGGCCTTCGTCGGCTGTGATGACGATGTTGGACTCGCAATCCACGATACGACCCGCCAGCGCGTCCGGCGAGAAACCACCGAATACGACCGAATGCACGGCACCGATGCGGGCGCAGGCCAGCATCGAGATCGCCGCTTCGGGGATCATTGGCATGTAGATCGTAATGCGATCGCCTTTTTTCGCGCCCAGCGCCTTCAGTGAATTGGCAAACTTGCAGACGCGCTCGTGAAGCTCGTTGTAGGTGATCTTGAGGTCGCGGCCAGGGTCGTCGCCTTCCCAGATGATAGCGACGTCATCGCCCTTGCTGTCGAGATGTCGATCTACGCAGTTGTAGCAAGCATTGAGCGTGCCATCTTCGTACCAGCGAATGTGCAGATCGTCTTTCGCAAAGGAAACGTCTTTCACCTTGGAGAACGGCTTGATCCAGTCGAGTCGCTGCGCCTGCTCGGCCCAGAATCCCTCGTTGTCCTCGACCGACCTGGCATACATTTCTTTGTAGCGCGCCTCGTCGATCAAAGCGCGTTCCTTGGTAGCCTCGGGAACCGGATAGATTTGCGTTTCCATGATTTGCCGCCTTTGTTGTCGTGTGTTACGTGCGTTTCGCCCGCAATAGTCGCTGCGCCTGAACCAGGTGTGGTCGGTCGATCATTTTACCATCGAGGGCAACCGTTCCAGCCCCAGGAGCCTCATCAAAAAGTCTAATGATGCGCTCCGCACGTTGCAGTTCTTCGGCCGTCGGTTCGAACGCAGCATTGATAGTTTCAACCTGGTTCGGATGGATCGCCAGCATGCCGGTAAAGCCGTCACGACGCGCATTCGTGGCGTAGCGTAACAATCCGTCCGCGTCGCGAAAGTCCGTAAAGACCGTATCTATGGCCGCAACTTCCGCAGCCGCCGCGGCGAACAGGCAAAGCGACCGGGCCAGCTCAAATTGCGGCAGCCAGTTGCCGTCAGCGCCTCGATTCGTGGTGGCCCCCACAGCCTCTGCAAGATCCTCGGCGCCCCAGGACAGCCCGTAGAGCCGTTCCGTCGCGCCCCGGTATTCATGCAGTGCAAACAGCGCCTCGGGGCGCTCGGTACACAGCGCCATGATTTTGGTCCTGCCGGGCGCAATGCCGTGCTCTACCTCCAGTTCTTGGATACGCCCGGCCAGCATCACGGTATCGGCAGCACAGCGCGGCTTGGGCAGTACGATGCCTGCGGGCGCCGCCGGCATGACGGCTTCCAGGTCGGGCTGCGCATCCGCGGAATCGAGCGGATTGATACGCACCCAGACATTGTCTTTGCCCTGCAGGTAGTCCGCCGCGAGCTCGCGGGCACGGGGCCGCGCCTCAGGCATGACCGCATCTTCGAGATCGAGAATCAGTGCATCCGCAGCAACGTCGACAGCCTTGGCCAGCTTGCGCTCCGAATCCGCCGGGACGAACAGGAAGCTACGCATCAGGCGGGCCGCCGCAACATCAGTGCGGAACGCTTGCATTCGCCAACGAGGTCATTGTTCTGGTTGTAGGCACGATGAACGAATATGACGATGCCGTTGTCCGGGCGCGACTTGCTGTCGCGCAATTCGAGCACCTCGGTTTCGATGTGAATCGTGTCGCCGCAGTACAGTGGCGCCGGAAACCGCACTTCGTCCCAGCCAAGATTGGCAACGGCGGTTCCGTGGGTCGTGTCATTCACCGATATGCCGACCATGAAACCGAGTGTCAGGCAGCTATTGACGATCGGTTTGCCGAACGGCGTCGACTTCATGTACTCGGCGTCGAGATGCAGGGCTGCCGGGTTGTGCGTCATCGTCGTGATGAGCACGTTGTCGGTTTCGGTAATCGTGCGGCGAATCGGGTGGTCGAACGTCTGGCCGACCTCGAAGTCTTCGTAGTAGAGACCTGGCATTTGCAGCTCTTGGTGTTGGTCGTGAGAGCGATAATTGTGCCAGCGTCATGCACATCATGACAGTGGCATGCATAATGAGCCGTCCCACAAAAACAAGGAAACGGACGTGACCGACCCGGCGGCTAACGCACAGCACACCCTGTATGTCATCGTCATCAGTTGTATCGCGACGATCGGTGGCTTCCTGTTCGGTTTCGATAGCGGCGTCATCAATGGCACCGTCGATGGCCTGCGAGTCGCGTTCGATTCCGACAGCGTCGGCACAGGCTTCAACGTTGCGTCGATGCTGCTTGGCTGTGCCGCGGGCGCATTCTTCGCTGGACGACTGGCGGATCGCTTCGGTCGCCGCACGATTATGCGCGTTGCCGCAGTTTGCTTCATCGTGAGTGCCTGGGGCTCGGGTATCGCGACTGGGTCTGCGGAGTTCGTCGTTTACCGCGTTCTTGGCGGACTCGCCGTCGGTGCGGCCAGCATTCTCGCACCCGCCTACATCAGCGAAGTGGCTCCCGCGCGTTACCGCGGTTCGCTCGCAACGGTCCAGCAGGTCGCAATCATCTTTGGCCTGTTCATGGCGTTCTTCAGCAATTACCTGATCGCGAGCGCAGCGGGATCGTCAATGAGCGAGCTGTGGCTCGGATTCGAAGCCTGGCGCTGGATGTTCTGGGTCGAGATTTTGCCGGCGACGATCTTCCTGGTAGCCCTGTTTTTCATACCCGAGAGTCCACGTTTTCTGGTGTTGCATCGGCAACACGCGCGCGCCATCGGCGTGCTGACGAAGCTCAGCGGGCGTGACGCGGCGCTACGGAAAGCCGACGAGATCGACGCCTCGCTCGCCGAAGATCACCATAATCCGCGCCTCTCCGACCTGCTGGATCCGTCGACGGGCCGCGTCCGCAAGCTCGTTTGGGTTGGCATCGGTCTCGCGACCTTTCAGCAACTCGTCGGCATCAATGTCGTTTTCTACTACGGTGCTGTGCTGTGGCAGTCGGTCGGCTTTGCCGAGAGCGACGCTCTACTGATCAACCTCGTAAGTGCCGGCCTGAGCATTGCGGCCGTCACGGCTTCGCTGTTGCTGATCGACCGCATCGGCCGTAAGCCGATCCTGCTTGTCGGCTCGGTCGGGATGGCGGTGACGCTGGCGATGGTCACATACGCATTTACGAATGCCTCCACGGCCGTCGACGGAGGCCTTACGCTGGAAGGACTATACGGGCCGATGGCGCTCGTCGCGGCGAACGTCTACGTCATGTTCTTCAACTTTTCTTGGGGTCCGGTCATGTGGGTCATGCTCGGGGAGATGTTTCCAAACCAGATTCGCGGAACTGGTCTTGCTGTTTCGGGTCTTGCTCAATGGGGGTCGAATTTCGGCATCACGATTACGTTCCCGATCATGTTGGCCGGTATCGGGCTTGCCGGGGCGTACGGTTTCTACACTGTATGTGCCGTGATATCGATCTTCTTCGTGATCAGGATGGTTCACGAAACAAGGGGAGTTGAGCTCGAAGACATGGCGGGATGAGGAAGGGCTGATGCCGATTTCACGACGCGACTTCAACAAGGCTGGCCTCGGCGCATTGTCGCTGGCCGCCATTGGCGCACCCGCCATGGCGGGACCCGACCACCTCATGCGCAAGGCGATCCCGTCGTCGGGCGAGACCGTACCTGTTGTCGGGCTGGGCACGAATCGCTACGGCGTCGGCGGTGATGCCGCAAAGCGGGCCGTGCTCAAGAAGGCACTGGCTCGCTTCCACTTGCTTGGCGGCACTGTGATCGACACCGCACCGATGTATCGGTCATCCGAGGCAGTGCTGGGCGACCTGATCGCCGATCTCGGCATTCGCCACGACCTGTTCATCGCGACCAAGGTCGACAAGACAGAGGGCCCGAACGCGATCCATGCGCAGATCAAGGAATCCTTGCGTCGTCTTAAGACTGACAAGCTGGACCTGTTGCAGGTGCATAACCTGATCGCCTGGAAGGACGCCCTACCCGTCCTGCGTGAATGGAAGCAGGAAGGCACGGTGCGCTACATCGGCATTACGACGTCGCGCGCCCGCCAGTACGACGAGTTCGAGAAGGTGATGCGCAGCGAGGACCTCGACTTCGTCCAGATCAACTACTCGCTGGAACAGCGCGAGGCCGCGGAACGCATTCTGCCGCTCGCCGCGGATCGCGGTATGGCTGTCATGATCAACCGTGCCTTTGGTGGCGGTCGAATCTTCGCGAAGCTTGGCGACCGGCCTGTGCCAGGCTGGGCAAAGGACTTCGGCTGCAATAGCTGGGCGCAATTCCTGCTCAACTACGCGCTTGGCCACCCGGCGGCAACGCTAAGCATCCCTGGCATGACCAAAGTGCGACACGTCGACGACAACTTCGGCGCAGCACACGGCATGTTGCCAGATGCAGCACAGCGCAAGCGTCAGGAGGGCTTTTTCGACGCGTTATAGGATCAGCCTTTCGCGCGCTGAATCGCCTGCGTGATCATTTCCTTGGCATCGTCGACGCCGTGCCAGTCGCCGATCTTGACCCATTTGCCGGGCTCGAGGTCCTTGTAATGCTCGAAGAAATGCTCGATCTGGTGCAGCGTGATATCGGGAAGGTCCGAATGGGTCAGCACGTGGTCGTAGCGCTGCGTCAGCGAGTGTGACGGAACGGCAATGACCTTCTCGTCCTGGCCGGCCTGGTCTTCCATAATCAATACGCCTACCGGCCGCGCGTTGATGACGCAGCCCGGCACGAGTTCGCGCGTGTTGATCACCAACACGTCGATCGGGTCACCGTCCTCGGACAGCGTGTGGGGCACGAAGCCGTAGTTGCCCGGGTAGGACATCGGCGTGTACAAGAACCGGTCGACGACGAGCGTGCCGGCGTCTTTGTCCAGCTCGTACTTGATCGGCTGGCCGCCGAGCGGCACCTCGATGATTACGTTGACGTCTTCGGGTGGATTGTTGCCGATGGCGATCGCGTCGATGCGCATGGGATTCCTTCTAGAACAGCCCTGCAGTTGATGGCGGGGCTATTCTAAGCGATGTGCTCGGCGAAAGCGCCTGGCCGCGCTTAAGTATTTAGTATGACGGCTGCAGCAACCAGCAACACGACCACCAGAAACTGCAATGCGACACGCTCCCACATGAATTTCTCGGCGTGCTCACGGTCGTAGTCACCACCTTTGGCCATTGAGCGCAATCCCAGCATCATTACGACGACCGTCGCAATGAGCGCACCTATGATCAGCATGTTGACGATTGACATCCGGACCTCCTTTCGCAACCTGCGCGGGTTCCCTTTAACCACGGTACGCCGATCAACACCGGGCGCAATCCCGACAAATACGGACACGGGTAGCGGCCGATCGACTATGATTGCCGCATGAGACACCGCCTGATTTCGATTGTCGCCGCTGCGCTGCTGGCTTCGGCTACCGCTGCCGCCGGCAACGTAGAGTTCCGCCGTGCCTACGTCGACGGCTCCCATGGCCAGGTCCATGTGCTGAGCTCGACACCAGCGAGCGGCAAAGCCTCGGCGACGCCGATGGTGTGCCTGGCGCCGAATCCAATGGCCGGCCGCTATTACCGCCTGTTCATGGAGGAACTCGGCACGGACCGGGTCATGATTGCGCCGGACTACCCGGGGCTGGGCCAGTCAGATGCGCCTGAGACCAAGATGAAGCTGGGTGGCTACGCCGATGCGATGGCCGAGGTCCTCGATGCGCTTGGCTACGGCGACCAGGGCCTTGGGAAACTCGACGTCTGCGGCTACCACACAGGCGCCATGGTCGCGGTCGAACTGGCGATACGACGTCCGGACCTCGTGCGGCGCGTCGTACTGGCCGGTATCCCCTACTACGAGCCCGACGAGCGCCGACGCATGTACAAGGACAACGTCGTAGCGCGGGCGCTCGAGGACGACTTCGACAGCTTGCGCGGGTCCTGGGAGTTCACGGTCAGCGACCGGCAGGAAGGCGTGTCGATCGAGCGCGGCTACGACAATTTCGTCGACATTCTGCAGCAGCGCTTCATCACACACTGGCCATATCATGCCGTATTCACCTACCCGGCCGAAGAGCGCGCGCCTCTCGTGACGCAGCCTGTCCTGATTCTCAATACGCACGGCAGCCTCGAAAAGGAAACACGCGCGATGGCGCCGCTATTCGGGAATGCAAAGCTGATCGAGATTCCGGAACTTCATCACGGCGTCTTCGATGTCGGCGCCGCAGTGCTTGCCGGACACATTCGCGCCACAGATTAATTCGCACAACTACGGATTCCGCGGCCTCGAGACAAGGCGTAGGCTGGATGCTGGAGGACCAGCGTCATGAAGGATCAGCACCCGAAAATGCCAGAGCATGTCGCGTCCATCGTTGCTCGCGGCTTTGCGACATGGGCGAGCGACGATATCGACAGCTCGCTGCGCGCCAAATTCGACGAAGAGCGCATTCCGGTCACCGGCGTGCGCAATGTCAGGATGTGGGGACTACAGGTCGACGATGAGCGGGAGCTGCCCGGCCTGGAACGCACGCAGATTCCGGACGAGGAAATCTGGGAAATCAATCTCGAGGCGAAAAACGGTTCGCACTACGAATTCGATTCGCGGAAGCTCAGGGCTGCCGACTGAGTCGACGGTCTACTCCGAGGCCGGCACGAACTTCAGGTAGGCAGCCATTGCGTTCCGGTCATCGTCGGACAACTTGCCCATATTCTCTTGCACGGGGACCATCGCGCCGCCCACCGTATCGAAGTCCGGCGTGAAACCGCTTTGCAGGTAGTAAGCGATATCACTTTCGGACCATGCGCCCGTATTCTTGCCGCCCGGGGTAACGTCGGGCACCCGGCCCTTGCCCTCCGGGCTGGACGCACCTGCAAGCCAGCGCGAGTGGTCCATGCCACCCAGTGACGTGCGTGGCGTGTGGCACTCGCCGCAATGTCCCGCACCCTCGACCAGTGCCTGGCCGCGCTGCACGAGTTCGTTGGCTTCGCTGGTATCGATAACAGGACTCGCGTCGAGATACAGGCGCTTCCAGAACCCGATAGCCCGCCGGATCGACCAGGGAAACTGGAGCTCGTGGTCCCCAACTTGCCCCTCAATTACCGGCAGGGTGTCGATGTACGCCTTGAGGTCGATGAGGTCTTCGACCGGCATGCGGACGTACGAGGCATACGGGAACGACGGATAATAATGTGAGCCGTCCGGCGAGATGCCGCGTTGCATGGCGTTGACGAATTCGAGCGCAGACCAGCTACCGATCCCGTCATCGGGATGCGGAGAAATATTGGGAACGCGGAATAACCCGAACGGTGTGTCGAGTTCCTCGCCACCGCCAAGACGGAACTTGGAGTCGCCCCTGGCCCGTTTCCCTTTGACCGGACTGGCATGACACGACGCACAGCCGCCGGCCCAGAAGATCTGTTCGCCGGCGACCGGGTCCGGAGTATGATCGGGTATGACCGAAACACCCAACGGCTGTGGTGTGGTCAGCCACCACGCCACAGCAGCCAGGATGAAGGGCAATGCGACGAAAACTCGACGCATTGACAAACCTACTCGTCTTCTTCGATACGGTAGGTGTCGTGGCAGTTCTTACACGTGTCGAAGACCGGGCCGATTGCCGGGCGCGCTTCCTCGAGCGTCTGCGGATTCGCGGCAATCGCTTTGGCGGTTGCGTCCTGCCACATCTGCAGCGCTTCTTCGAAGCCCGCTCGGTCTTCCCAAATCGCGGGGGCTGCCTCGCCTCCCTCACTGCCGTCGGGAAACAGGTCGCCAAACGATTGCGCGGCTTCCTCCCAGCCCTTCAGTGCAGCCACCGCAGCATCCGCGTCGTAGTCGACTTTGCCCTGCAGCATTGGGCCGATAACTTGCGCACCATCCTTGACGCCTTCCATGAGTTCGTGGCGTTCGTCCTGGGGACTGCCCGCAACGGCAAGCGATGAGAAAGCAAACACAGACAGCACAAGGGACAACAACTTCTTACTCGATGACATAGGGCCTCTCACAAACAGGTAGTGAATTCTGTTTGAGGACTATATCGCGTAAAAGTTGCGTCGTCGCGCCCTACGAAGTCTCCAGGAACAGGTCCCACATGTAGTCGCTCTGCGTGTGGCAGATCGTCTGAAACTCCTTTATCGCGCGTTGCTGCTTGCGGCCCTTGAATTGCGTATCGATCGCAGCTCGAGCTCGCAGCAATGATGCATGATCCACCGCGCCCAGCGTCAGCAGTCGCGTGTACTGGCCTCCGACAGTCTGTTTGAGCCAGTTCCACGACGTGAGTTTCCCGTCACCCACATGCGCGTCATAGACAGGTCCGAGAACGTCTTGCACCAGTTCGTCCGCACGGTCTTCCGATGCGAGATCGCATTGCATGTAAGTCGAGAACGCTGCGGCGCCGCGTTCTGACTCAACCGGGCCGCCACCAATGCCCGGGATCGACTCCCACATGTAGTCATCATGCGAACTGCAGATTTCAGAGAATGCGCGCCCGGCTTCGGGCGTACGATCACTGATAATTTCGCCGAGCGCGCCAGACGACTCGAGCGCAGTGTCCAGCTCATTGGTGACCACGACGAGCATGCGCCGCCATTTGCCGCCGATGTAGTGCTGCATCCAGGCCCACGAGACTATGTCGCCCTGTTCGACCGCGAGGTCGTAGTGCGGCTTGTAGCTCGAGGCGATGATTTCATCGGCTCTCGACTCCCGGTCGGGCGTGCACTCGAAGTAAGTCGCGTAGGCGAAAATTGTATTGGACGCAGTGTCCTGTGCCTGCGCGAGTGATGCGATCGACAGTAGAACGACGATCAGGACAGCGGACGTTATTCTCTTCATGGCAATCCCCCTCCCGGACCTCACCAGTGAATAAGACTGCTCTCTTCTAAATATAGCAGTGGAGCTGCAGGTTGCTTGGTGGGAAGGGTGGGATGGCCGCTTTGCAGCTCGGACAAGGGTCGAAAGCCCATACCTCAATCGGCCAAACAGGAAATAAGGTGTCAGTCACCCTATTTCCTCGGGCGTGTATCGGTATTTCAGCGCAATAAGGGAAATAAGGTGACTGACACCTTATTTCCTGAATCTGGCGTAGATGTGAGTCTTGTGCGGACGATGCTCTGACGTCGACGGGCTGCTTCACATCCATACTGGCCGTCAGGCGCAGAATTCGCAGCCGTCAGGGAATGAATCCCCCTGACTGCCTGCGCCACAGGTCGGCATAGAGTCCGTCCCCGTCGGCAAGCTCGTCGTGACTGCCCTCCTCCGCGATGCGCCCCTTGTCGATGACGACCAGCCGGTCCATGGCCGCGATCGTGGACAGGCGGTGTGCGATGGCGATAACGGTCTTGCCTTCCATGAGTTGAAGCAGGTGCTCCTGAATGGCGGCCTCCACTTCCGAGTCCAGTGCAGACGTTGCCTCGTCCAGAACCAGTAGGGGCGCGTTCTTCAGAAACATGCGCGCGATGGCGATGCGCTGACGCTGCCCACCGGAGAGTTTCACGCCGCGCTCGCCGACATGAGCGTCGTATCCCGTGCGCCCGTGCGCGTCTTCCAGGCCGAGGATGTAGTCATGAGCATTCGCGCGTCGTGCCGCGTTCTCAACCTCCTCGTCGGTCGCTCCTTCGCGTCCGTAAGCGATGTTGTCGCGCACTGATCGATGCAAGAGAGATGTGTCCTGGGTGACCACGCCGATCTGCTCGCGCAGCGACTCCTGCTGTACCTTCGAAATATCCTGCCCGTCGATGAGTATTCGGCCGCCTTCGAGGTCGAAAAGGCGTAGCAACACGTTCATCAGCGTGGTCTTGCCCGCACCCGAGCGGCCGACCAGGCCAACCCGCTCTCCGGGGTCGATGGCCAAGGAGAGGTCTTCGATCACGCCCGAACCCTTGCCGTAGTGGAAACTCATGCGATCGAACACGATCGCGCCCTCCGTAACAACCAGCGGCGGTGCCGCTGGCACGTCCGTCACTGCCTGCACCTGGGCGATGGTATTCATGCCGTCGTGGGCCGTGCCGATGCTCTCGAACAGGCCCGACAATTCCCACATGATCCAGTGCGACATGCCGTGCAATCGCAGCACCAGGCCTACGGCCACGGCCACACCGCCTACACTGGTGGCATCATTTAGCCACGATGCAATAGCAACAAAACCGACGCCGAACAACAGCAATGCGTTGAGCACCTCTACGGAAACCTCGATGCGAGTAGCCAGGCGCATCATTCGGTATACCGTGTCCATGAAGCCCTCCATCGACTCGCGGGCGTAGCCCTCCTCGCGGCCGGCGTGCGCAAAGAGCTTGACCGTCATGATGTTCGTATAGCTGTCCACAATGCGCCCGGTCATGACCGAGCGCGCGTCCGCCTGCTCCTCTGCTACCTTGTTGATCTTCGGCAAGAGTCGATACAAAAGTGCGATGTAGGCGACCAGCCAGGCGACAAACGGCGCAGCAACCCACGGATCGAATCCCGCGACCAGCACCAGTGCGCCCAGGAAATAGACGCTAACGTAAACCAGCACGTCGAACATCTTCATGACGGCCTCGCGCACGCCCAGGGCGGTCTGCATGACCTTGGTGGCGATGCGCCCGGCGAACTCGTCCTGGTAGAAGCCAAAGCTCTGGCGCAGCAGGTAGCGATGCGCCATCCAGCGAATACGCATCGGGTAGTTGCCGATTATGGTCTGGTGCTGAAACAACGCGGCGAGCAGCGACATTAGCGGCAACGCCAGCAGCACGACAGCAGCAATCAGGATCAGCTTGTTGCGCTCACGCTCGAGGAATGTGGCCTTGTCGGCACTCGACAACCAGTCAATTATCTCGCCGAGGAAGCCGAACAGCAGCACCTCGATAGCGGCTATCGCACCCACCAACGCCGACACTATAAGAATCCAGGGCCAGGCGCCGCGCGTATAGTGGCGGCAAAAGGCGATCAGCGTGGACGGTGGCCGCGTGGGCGTCTCGGGAGGAAACGGCGGGAGGAGTTTCTCGAAGAAGGCGAACATCGACGAAGTATATCCGCCAGAGTCGCGCAACGGAGAGGGGGGATGGCCGCTGCGCGGCGCCGAAGGCGGCTCTGCCGCTGCTCGGCTCGAACAGAGTTCGAAGCCCAAACCAATCCGGCCCTCAACCTCCGAGGTCTGACTGCTCATGCGGGAGTTTCGTCACGAGCTGAATCAAGACTCCGATAATTGCCCCAGAGAACAACCCGCCGAGATGCGCTGCGTTATCGATGCCGCCAGTCAGCCCAAACAACAGATTGATGCCGATGAAGAACCATAGCCAATTGAGGTCCTGGAATCGCATGACACGCATTGCGGCAAGCGCAAATACCGCCCCAAACAAACCAAATATTGCTCCAGATGCCCCTACGCTAATTGAATTCTCGTACCACCAGATACTCGCGAGGCTTCCGCAGATTCCGGAGACGAAAAAGATAACAAACAATTTGACGCGGCCATAAATCGGTTCAACGAACATCGCTGCAAGAAGAAGCCCGTACATGTTGAGCATCAGATGCATAAAGCCGCCATGTAGGAACATACTTGTGACGAGTCTCCACCATTCCCCGCCAGCTGTTTCGGCTCGCCTGTTTGCACCCCACTCGAGCAGTTCCCTCCCGTCCGGGTAGATAGGATGCACGCCCGTAATTATCTGGACCAACCAGACGAGGATAATCGCGTCTAACAGGATGGGAGCGGCGAAATAGTCGTTCCTCGGAACGAAGAACTCTTTGAATCCGGCTAGCAGCTCGCCTTGCGGGGTTTCACCTCGTCGTTGCCGTTTGAGTTCCCTGACGTCATAGGTCGGCCAGAAAAGGAAAGCCAGGAAGACCACTATTCCGATTCCGGACGAGAGGAAAATCCAATCAAAGCGCTCCCCGGTTCGATGCTGAAACGCTCCCTCCCCAGGTACGAGAATCACGACGCCCTCTTCCTGGCTTACTCCCGTTCTCGACTCAACAGCCCTTCGGTAGAAATCACGCTCCACAGATGCTTGCACGACCTCAAAGTACATCTGATCTGAGAAATCATGGTTCTCGACCATCTCGACGCCTCTTTCGTACGCTTTCTCATACTGGCGTTCTTTCTCTTCATCCGAGAGCCGATTGCTAATTCGCTTGTGGTGCACAAGCCCATACCAGTAGCTATGGTCGGACGCGATATCGTCTCCTGTGTCTGAGATTGGAAACGAAAAATAGAATTTGAAGTTCATGTCCGAGTTTGTTCGGCCCGCGACACTCACATCTGCGTGCGCTCCGCCCAAATAATCTGCGACTTCGTAGTCATCGATCTTGTAGTACCGGTTTGGCCTCGAAGTGCTGATATCAAACACACTCTCGACTTCTTTCAGCTCCGAAAATGCCCTTACGACAAATTCTTGAGCGATGACAGAAGGAACGGTCATCGAGATACAAGCAATCGTGAGGATAAGGAATCGTCGATTGTCGGTTTCCGAGTCAAAAGTCAGGATTCTGACTCTGGGCCTGAGCCAAATTGCAATTGGGAGTATTGGGAACGCGACCGGGATCCAGTACTCCCAAAGATCTTCCTTGATCTCAATATTCGGAAGGTATTGGGTAAATAGCCACCGGATCACGATTAGGCCGGAAACCGTCAGGACCCCAACGACAAGGTATGTGGGCGCTATGTGCTGGACTTTTGGCCAGTAATCCAGACCCCTATTTGTTTCCTTGCCCAAGGTCTTCGACCCTTCTTTCATTTGGGAAACCGCTAGTCAAACTCAGCCAATTTCTCGGCTAGTTCCTCAAAGGTCTCATCAGGAAACGAATGGTCCGATACGATTTTCTGCAGCCCCACCAATCTGTCCTTTGAAGGCTCCGTCGCTGCCTCGAAGAACACCGGCATCCAGGGCGGTGAGTAGACGGACTCAGACAGTGACTTTTCTGCAATCTCAAACCCAATGTACGGATACCGCCCCTGATCCTCGTTTCTGATCGTAATTCGAAACAGGCTTCCCGGTGTTTCGCCCTCAAAAACATACGTCCACGAATCTGCCGTCTTATGGGTAGAATGACCGAGGACACCATCTTGATGGAGGTACGCTCTGTCGTGCATTGAGAGTGCAGTTGCCTTCACGAACACGGCGGAGAGGTTATTGATCGTCGATTGGACGTCGTTGGGATCGCAAACCACCTCCTCAAGATCAATTGACACGGCAAGTCGAACAAGCTCAATTGGCTTTAGGTCACTAGCAGGTAATCCAAGTTCGGTCGCGATATCACCGATGCCTTTGACGGCCAGAGATTCCAACGACGGAGCGAATCCAAAGCTCACTTGTAGGGAAAGGTTGGACAGACCCGCGAGTCCTTTGACGTAGTTGGAATCACCAAAAAACAGATGCCAGCCATCTGAGCGCATTGGCACCGGCACGGACACTCCTTGGAATGAATGCCGCCAATACGACTCCATATCTCGCTGGCCTGGATGGTTCTCAATGTACTTCGGGACGTACTTCTGGTCCGTCGCGTGCCAAACTGCGGCTGCAGCTCCGCAGAATCGAGCCAGGGAGTCGTCGGATTGCGCTCTTGCTTGACTTGGCATCAAGAAAGCAAGCGACGCAATCACCGCCGCGTGTTTGCCAAGTCTGCTCATAGTTCGCAACTGTCGCATCGAATTGGAATAGTACCTGATCGGCAACGGACCAGTTTGATACTGGCCTCCAATCATCGCCAGAGGTTCACGACCTTGTCGCCGGTCGCTGGCCGGTCGGTCCGACGTAAATTCGACCGACCAACGCTCGTTTCATCGGCTCGAAACCAGCATGGGGAACCGAGGCAATATTTGTGCGCAACAGCATCAACGAAAAGGCGCCCATTGGGCACCTTTCACCTGTCTGGCGGAGAGGGTGGGATGGCCGCTGCGCGGCGCCGAAGGCGGCTCTGCCGCTGCTCGGCTCGAACTGGGTTCGAAAGCCCATACCTCACTCGGCCAAACAGGAAATAAGGTGTCAGTCACCTTATTTCCTGGAGCGTGTATCGGTATTTCAGCGCAATATAGGGAAATAAGGTGACTGACACCTTATTTCCTGAATCTGGCGGAGAGGGTGGGATTCGAACATTCGGTATGCCCCTAATCTATCAATCACTTGCCTGCTTCTTGTGACCGTCCTGTGACAAAACGGCCATGATTTTGTCGCCACCGGACCCGTCGACGTCCGGTATCCAGCGCGCGTAGTTGCGGTAGATCGTGCTGCAGTTTGCGTGGCCCATCTGTTGAGCAACCCACATGGGCGTCTCGCCCGCCATCAGCATCGTCGATGCGTAGGTATGCCTCGTCTGGTACGGCGTTCGGTAGGCGACGCCTGCACGCCGTAGTGCCGGTTTCCAGGCTGTCTTACGAATCTGTTGATCGTCGATCCAAGGTGCATCAGTGAGCGGGCTATGGAATACCTGGACTGCCTGCAGCTGCGTGTAGGCCTTTTGCGCCTTGATCGCTCGCAAAGCTGGCGGCAGCAGCTTTACGGTCCGCTCGCCAGACTTCGTCTTGGTCGCCTTGGTCTTTTTGGCCACGCTAGCGCGGCGAACGTGTACCACGCCCTTTCGCCAGTCGACGTCGCCCCACTCCAACGCGATCAGCTCAGACGTTCTAAGACCAGTCCAGAACGCAAATTCAAAGAGATTGCGTTCCTGTCCTTGGCATGCTTTCAAGATCGCCGCGATCTCGTCAGGTGTGAACGGCTGCGGCTCGCGCGTACGATGCTTCAGGTTCTTGATGCGGTCCATCGGATTGCGGTCTATCAGACCGTCGGCGTGGGCGTCGGCCAGGATGCCCCGAAGCGGTATCAGGACGTTGTTGGCCATCTTGTTGCTAACCGCCAGTCCGTCTCGCCACGTCCGTATATCGCTGGTGCTCAGCTCGGTAATCAGTTGGCCACCGAATCGCGGTACTAGGTGGTGTGTCACCGCGCTGTTGTATGACTTGTAAGTGCTCAGCGCACAACTACGATACTTGCTGTTCAACCACTTCGTAAGTTGTTGTTTGACAGTAGGTATACGTTGTGTGCCAAGGCGTCCGAGTCTTTTGCTGTCGGGGAAGTGCTTGGCGTAGTCAAATGTATTGGTGGCGATCTCGTAGAGCACTGTCTCCCGAAGCCTCATTGCATGACGGATGTTCGCCGGTGTAGGGGGCATACGGAGAGTTTCACGACAACGTTCGCCTCGGTATGGAAAATCGATCTGGATACTGCTTCCTCGTTTTCTTATTCCAGTTTGCCTTCGACCCATTTCCAGAACGCCTCCAAATTGAAAAGGATCCGATTGTCCGGCGCATGCCGATAGTGATCAGGTTCCCGAAACACGCCCTTCTTGATCTTCGAACGAATTGCTCCCTGCGAATATCCCGTGAGCTCGGCAAGCTTGGAAATCAAGACCCACTTCATCGATCTGCCCTTAGAAATACTTCAAGCAGTCTTCGGCAACGTCGGTTCTCGAATCTAAGCCACCGCGCCCAATCGATTCCGATCACGAGCATCCGCTGCGTCTGAAGTCGATCAAGATAGTCCGTAATGGAATCAATGACGGCGCGATAGTCGCGACCAGCCTCTAGGTCCGGTATGTAATCATCGACCTCGATTAGTCCAAATTCATCATGCAGGAGTTCGCCGTGAATAAACTGAAACGGCTGCGCAGAGTCCGCCTGCCTACACAAGATATCTAAGAACTGATCTACCGGCGGAAAAGGAACAGGATGGTCAGATTGACCTACCGCTGCCGGCAAAATACTATGCTGACTACTCATCTCAACTCCTAAATCGAGAGATGGGCTTAGAAAGCCCCAAGTGTTCGCGCACCTGGGGCTTTTAGTTACCTGAGATTGCTACGCACGCTCATCCTTGATCACCAATCAGCACTCGGCACCATTATTCGTCTGGCAAGTTTCCCTGCAGCTCGAGCGCTAGGCGGTCAGACAAGAGCAACACGCTGTCTTCTTTTCCCGTCCGCGCGTCAACTGACTGACCACGGAGCGTCACAACGGTTTGACGCCAGCGTGCATACAGAAGTAGCAAGCGCTTGAAAGTCTCATCGCATGCCGATGTGAAACCACCGAGAAGTCCACGATGGCATTCTGTTGATTCTGTCATCTGAATTTCGTTCTCGATCTTTGCGAGTTCGTCAAACAAGTCCTCTACAACCTCGCGATCCAATGCAGGTGCAACAAGAATGCCGTCAACGATCCGTGGCAATTTGTCAGACCTCGCGTGCGCGCTCTTGGCAATCGCCTCTTCCACGTCATCCAATTCAACGCCCTGTGCCTGAAAGAAATGGAAGAGCTTTTCAGCGACTCTGTCCCGCAATGCTATTTGCCCTGTCTCGAAACTGCTAAGAACGGTCCTGTTCACCCCAGCTTGCCTGGCAAGCGAAGCTTGGGAGATACCTAGCTCGTCGCGCGCCTTGCGTACCTGGTTGTTATCGAGCATCATGACCCATGTCTCCATTCGTCAACGAAATGTTCCATTTAAGGACCAAAGCCCTTGTCTGACAACGAGCATACAACGAAGACATCGAAAGACGCAAGAAAACCCGCACCCAGCAGGCGCAAGAGGCAACTTGGAGCGGAGAGAGGCTTCGGCCGGCGTCTGAAAGATGCGAGAGAACCACTCAAGCAAGCCGACATTGCAGAGAGGGCCAAAGTGGCTCGGTCTGCCCTCGCTCGCTACGAGTCAGGGGAAAGGTTCCCCAGTGTTCCTGAGCTGAGGCGGCTGTGCGACGTGCTCAAAGTTAGTCCGACGTACCTCGTCTTCGGTGACGACGAATTGCCCGCTTTCAAGTCAACCGAATCTGATGTGAAGGCATCGGCACCCGACGACGAATCTGAGATCGGCGCGGTATCTAGAAACCTGTACACCGCTCTACTTCTCAACATCCTGCCAAGAAACGAGTACAACGCTTTTCTAGAACTCATTTGGTCATCTGCGAACAAGCAGATTGGTGGGGAAACCAGGCTGCTCTCGGAACTAGCCGAGTTGTGTGACGTGATTGCAAAGTCAATGGACTTAGAACAGATGGCCGACGACCTTTTCGAGAAGAACCCCGAAATCCGCAAGTCAATAGAGAAGCTTGGGGAATGAGCTTCGCAGTATGAGACGCCCCCTCAGCCCGAACAGCTGCACCAAAATATTGCGCAGGGTGCGCTCCAATCGGAGCCAATCCCGGCTTCTTAACCATATTTATTTAGGTCGAAGTTTCGTCCACAAGTCTTTGGCAGCCTAGCCCTAATACATTTGTCATACCTGTAAATATTTACACCGTTAACAGCGTGATAACTGTTGACGATTCGTATGCCGAATGTCATCAAAGGCACATGGAGCCCAAATCGACAAATAGCAGCAACGTTTGCCCAGTCAGCAAAGCCGCTCGCCGAAGGACTAGACAGCAACACGACTATTCCAGGATAGCCGGCAAGCTTTTCGCAGTCTTCGAGTTACTTTGCACGGTTGTTCGCGAGACTCAGGAGCTTGCTGAAGATCAAAGCGAGCCAATCATGCGAGAGATCGGCGGCACAGACATCTTTGGCGGCAACGGATTGTTAGACGATGCGTTGACTGGCGTCGCCGCGGCTGCCAGTCGCGCCCTAGACGCAGCAAATCCAGAGTGGACGAATTCTTCTAGATCGCCGGTACATCGACCATGATGATAGGTGAAGTGTGGCTGACTCATCAGATGGTCCCAGACCTATGTGCGGAACTCGGAGTGCACCGGAGCACCGTCGCTCGGTGGCTTGATAAGAGAAAATTGCCGCGCACCGTGGAGGTTCTTCTAGATATCACCCACAACGGAAACCTCGGCCGAATCCACCCGAGCTGGAATGACTGGAACATAGATGTCAAGAGCGGCGAGCTCGTCACACCAATTGTGCAGCGGGGCAACCGACGAACATACCGGCACGTCGATATACTCAAGATTCAATTAACATATCAGCAGCTGAGCTGCCTGAAATCGAGTAACACTGAGCTCTTGGCTAAGGTCGCGAGCCAAAATACTGCGATCAGGAAGCTCCACTCCCGTGTGTCCGAGCAGCAACGTCTAATCGAGCGGCTCTCATCTCGCCTAGCCATGATTGCGGCCGGCGAAATAGACCGCCCAGTTGACGCTAACCGCCCTGGTGCTGAGCTTCTTCGAAAGATTGGCGGGACGATGATCTAACCTAGTTGCGGACGATTTCGCTGCCGAGCCAAAGCACCAAACTCAAACACCGATCACCGTATTCCATAGTTGCACCGCTGGTGTGAAGTTCTGCACCGCGACGCAGCCGGCTTCGCCTATTTTCGACCAAGTCCAAACCTCTTTCGCCACTTGTCTTCCTTTTCTTGCATCCTCGCAAAGGCAATCTTGATCTCCAAATCTCGAATCTCAGCGTCGTCCTCCATTCTGTAGTCGCCCTCCATTTCGTCTAGCTTGTCGACGGCAACACCGGAAAAGTATTTTAGTTTCCCATTATGAAAGTCTACCTGGCGGCGCAGCCTGAATCGGCTACCCACTTCATCATCGCTGTAGCCTGGTGACAACTCAATGACGTGGCGACGACGAAGGGCCGATGTGTCTATCGCCGGGACCTCTTCCCAATAGCGAACTCGCACTCTGTCGCCAAATTCTTCCTCCAAGAATCGTTCAAAAATAGAGCGATAGATATCATTAGCAAGGTGCGCACAACGCTCTTGCGTTCGGCCAGCGTAGTCCGCCGGCGTTGTTTTCTCGTCGTATCGGAACTTCAAGGGAGATCTAGCGCCCGGGTTGTCCGGAATAAAGAAGAATCGTCCGGACCCATCTTTGTGGAATAGCGCAGACAACCCCTGATCGAAGTACCAGAAGTGCAACAAGCAGTCTCTGTACTCCAGCAGCCGTACTCCCCATGTATCGTAAGCCTCCGAAAGGATGTCGACCAGTTTGTCGGAATACGCCTCGCGACGATTGCATAGCTTCCTAATGCTGCTAGGAAGCTCATTGTCTAGAGGCGTTTGTAGGACTCGCACTAAACGGTCAAGTAGAGCCCGGGCGCTCACCAACACACCATTGAACTCGAACAGGACCTTTAGAACGTCGGGATTATTGATTTCGATAATGAACTGGCCCGCAGCTTTCGCTTCAGCTGCTATTTCCCGATCGCTCGATTCGACGCGGGAATACGCCTCCTGGACCGCCGTCGCATGATGGTCGACAGCTAATGCGAAGAACTGAGCATCCGCCAAAATTGAGTCGAAACCGCTCGCCCCTCGCTTTCCCAGCATCCTTGCCGAGTCGTGCATGTAAGAAGCCAATTGGCGCAGATTGAAATTCTGAACGTGGTATTCAGGACGACTAGCGGATCTCATAGACGAATCCCTAACGAGAGCAGACTGCGATGAAACCAGGAAAGAGGCAACTCCCAGCGTACTCTACCTACCAAGAGAGCAGCGGGACAATATGATGTAGCGAAGAATTCGTCGAAATCGCCACAATCTGGCGCTGAGTTCGAAGGTGTTTCCGCTCGAGGCCCGGGTCCCCTTACCATTCTCAAGCTTCGACCCGAAAGCGAGCTGCGCGTATGAACACCAATTGGCGCGGCGCGGCAGGCCAAGTTTGGACGTTGATTCCCCCGCCCAGCTCAGGATCGAGGATTCCAA
>JAAUYD010178303.1_pt1 | contig 23807 bp, 18 predicted proteins | sample 7278101 | NCBI WGS metagenome assembly JAAUYD01 (sample SAMN14350128, study PRJNA611818) | marine sediment metagenome | isolation source: surface marine sediment (0.6m) | place: French Polynesia: Moorea | collected 2018-08
CATGTCCCCGCTGGCGCAGCTTGCGCGTGAGTTCGTGGCGACTGTGCTCGCGTCCGGCCAGCAGACGCAGCGCCGCCGCCTCGGTGGCGGCGGCATCGTCGGCGTCTGCGGCCGCGCTCATGCGTCGCTGTCGCTGTCCCCGGCCTTGGCATCGGCCGCCTCGGCCTTTGCCGCGTCGTCCGGCATCAGCGTGGCGCGGATCTGCACCTCGATATGCCGGGCGATGTCCGGGTTCTCCTTCAGGAAGGTGCGGACGTTCTCACGGCCCTGGCCGATCCGGTCACCGTTATAGCTGTACCAGGCACCGGACTTCTCGATCAGGCCCTGGCCGACGCCGAGCTCGATGATCTCGCCCTCGCGCGACACGCCCTCGCCGTACAGGATCTCGAAGGTCGCCTGGCGGAACGGCGGCGCAACCTTGTTCTTGACCACCTTGACCCGGGTCTCGTTGCCGACCACCTCGTCGCCCTTCTTGATCGCACCGGTGCGGCGGATGTCGAGGCGTACCGACGAGTAGAACTTGAGCGCGTTGCCACCGGTCGTGGTCCCGGGGCTGCCGAACATCACGCCGATCTTCATGCGGATCTGGTTGATGAAGATCACGATGCAGTTCGAGCGCTTGATGTTGGCGGTCAGCTTGCGCAGCGCCTGTGACATCAGGCGCGCCTGCAGGCCGACGTGCGAGTCGCCCATCTCGCCCTCGATCTCGGCCTTCGGCGTCAGCGCTGCGACCGAGTCGACGACGACGACGTCGACGGCACCCGAGCGCACGAGCATGTCGGTGATCTCCAGCGCCTGTTCGCCGGTGTCCGGCTGCGACACCAGCAGCTCGTCCATGTCGACGCCGAGCTTCTCGGCATAGACCGGATCGAGTGCGTGCTCGGCATCGACGAACGCGCAGGTACCGCCGGTCTTCTGCGCCTCGGCGACGACATGCAGGGTCATCGTGGTCTTGCCGGACGACTCCGGGCCGTAGATCTCGACGACCCGGCCCTTCGGCAGGCCGCCGATGCCGAGTGCGAGATCCAGGCTCAGCGAACCGGTCGAGACGACCTCGATGTCGCGCACCGCGCTGGCGTCGCCCATGCGCATCACCGACCCCTTGCCGAACTGTTTCTCGATCTGGCTCAGTGCTGCGGCCAGTGCCTTTTTGCGGTTGTCGTCCATCGAAGCTCCCCCCGAAGCCGGTTGCGGCGGGCCGATCGCCCGCGATGCGCCCTAGTGTAGTTCGTTCTCTTTTTGTTTTCTAGTGGCGATCGACCGGAAATCTACCGGGCGGCGAGCGGCCAGCGCGCCACAGGGTGATAGCGCGGCGCGTCACCGGGTCGCGATTCGACCAGCGCGAACTCGCGCACCAGCCAGGTCAGCGGCTGCAGCGGCCGCGCCAGCGGCGCGCCGCGGACCTTGCGCGCCAGCGTCACGTGCGGCTGGTAGCTGCGCGTCTCGGGCGCCATTCCCAGACCCGCCAGGCCGTCGCCGAGCCGCCGGTGCAGGTCGAGCAGATCGCCCGGGACCGAACTCGGCCCCGCCCACAGCACCTGGGGCCTGGCCCAGTGACCGACACTGTCGAGGACCAGCGTAAACGGCACGGCGGCGATGCCGGCGCCGAGCCCGCGCAGCGCGTCGATGCGCGCGGCGTCGACCATGCCGAGGAAATGCAGCGTGATGTGCAGGTCGGCGCGATGCTGCCAGCGGACATCGGCGGTCAGGTTGTGGGTCTGCCAACGAAACAGCGCCTGGCGCACCGGATCGTCCGGCCACAGCGCGAAGAACAGGCGCCGTCGCGCCGGCCTCACCGCGCGCGCTCGAGCAGCCCGAGCAGAGCGGCGTCGATCGTCGCCGCGCGCACTGCAAAGCGGTCGCCGGCGAAGTGTTCGCGCCGGGTCTCGACGACGCCAGCGGCGGCCCAGGCCAGCCACACGGTGCCGACCGGGCGCCCGGGCGAACCGCCGCCCGGGCCGGCGATGCCGCTGACCGCGACGCTGAGCTGGGCGCGGCTGAACTCGAGCGCACCCCGCGCCATCTCGGTCACGGTCTCGCAGCTGACCGCGCCGAAGCGCTCGAGGGTCCGCGTACTGACGCCGAGCATCTCGACCTTGGACGCGTTGCTGTAGGTCACGAAACCGCGCTCGAACCAATTGCTGGAACCGGCGACATCGGTCAGCGCCGCGGCGATGCCGCCGCCGGTGCACGACTCGGCGCAGGCCAGCCACCAGCCACGACGCTGCAGCACCTCCGCCAGCTCACCGATCATTGCGACACGGTCCACCAATGCCCTCCTGCGCGCGGGTCGGCTACACTACGCGGCCCGTGACATCGTACAGGCAAGCTTAAGAGAGGAAACCCGGATGAGCGAGTACGGCATCCTGCTCGAACGCAATCCGTCGCCGATGAAGCTCGACGTCATGGGCGTCTACGACTGGCCGATCTGGAAGAAGGAGGCGTCGACGTTTCCGTGGACCTACCAGCGGCAGGAGACCTGCTACATCCTGCGCGGCCGTTTCAGCGTCACGCCGGACGGCGGTGAGGCGCAGCATTTCCAGCGCGGCGACCTGATCACGTTCCCGGCCGGCCTGAGCTGCACCTGGACGATCGACGAGGACGTCGAGAAACACTACGACTTGGATTGAGCGCCCGACGCCGCGCTCACACGCGGCGCACGCTGCGGATGCACCAGCTGCGCCATGCCGCCGACCAGCCGGCCCGGCAGGCGCGGCGCGGCGCTGACCAGCGACACCAGCACGGCCGCCGCGTACGGGACCGCTTGAACGAGCAGCATCAGCGCCCAGATCCGCACATCGAGCATCACGCTGTCTTCGCGCAGCAGCACCGCGGCCGAGGCCAACAGCATCGCCAGCATGAACAGCAGCTCTTCGCGGGCATCGAGCAGCGCCTGCCAGACGCCGTGTGACGCGGCCTGCTTCGGGGTGCGGAAGAAACCGACACCCTTGGTCACGAAGCCGGTCAGCATCGCGCGGGCGACCACGTGCGACAGCGCCAGCCCGGCCAGCCCGGCAGCCAGGCTCTGGCGCAGGCCGGCCTGCACGCGCAGGCGGTACAGGAAGAACATCTTCGAGACCTTGAACACGAACAGCGTCAGCGGCAGCACCGCGAAGATCACGTGCGGCGGCGCGACATGTTGCGGCGCGACGACCATCGCCACCGACCACGCGATCGCCCCGAGGTTGAAGAACAGGCTGAAGCCATCGGCGAGCCACGGCAGCCAGCCGGCGACGAAGTGGTAGCGCTGGCCGCGGGTCAGCCGGCTCCTCTCCAGGCCCAACAGCTGGGCGAGGTGCTGGCGCATGATCAGCACGGCGCCGTAGGCCCAGCGGAAGCGCTGCTTCTTGAAATCGAGGAAGGTATCGGGCATCAGGCCCTTGCCGTAGCTGTGCGGCACGTAGGTCGCCTGGTAGCCGCGCTCGAAGATGCGCAGGCCGAGTTCGGCGTCCTCGGTGATGCACCACTCCGACCAGCCGCCGACCTCGTCGAGCACGTCGCGCCGGACCATCGTCATCGTGCCGTGCTGGATGATCGCATTGCGCTCGTTGCGCGTGACCATGCCGATATGGAAGAAACCGCGGTACTCGGCCTGGCACATCGCCTTGAACGCGTTCTCGTCGCCGTCGCGGTAGTCCTGCGGCGCCTGCACGATCGCCATCTGGTCGTCGCCGAACAGCGGCACCAGCTCGCGCAGCCAATCGCGCGCGACGCGGTAGTCGCTGTCGATCACGGCGACGATCGCGGCGTCGGCCGCGGTCCGGCGCAGCGCGAAGTTCAGCGCCCCGGCCTTGAACCCGGACAAGGGATCGACATGAAAGAAACGGAAACGCGCGCCGAGGCGCTCGCAGTGTTCGCGGACCGGCCGCCAGACCGCCGGGTCCCTGGTGTTGTTGTCGACGACGACGACCTCGTAGTCCGGGTAGTCGAGCGCCGCCAGCGCATTCAGCGTGTCGATCATCATCGCCGGCGGTTCGTTGTACGCCGGCACGTGGATCGACACCTTCGGCAGCAGGTGGTCGGGCAACGCCCGCGGCAGCGGTGAGCGCCGCCAGCGTTTCAGCCACAGCGCCTCGGCCCACTCGTGGGCCTCGGCCAGCAGCACCGTGATGACGCCGAGCGCGGCGACGAACAGCACGACACCGACCGCGAGCATGCCGGCCGACAGGTACTGCTGGGTGAAGTCGTACAACAGCCAGACGACGAAGGTCGTGATCGCATACGCGATCACGGCGAGGAATCCCGCGCCGCCCGACGACAGGCCGCGGCTGTCGCGGAACAGCAGCGCCAGCACCAGCACCGACAGCCCGATGCTGATCGCCGCGAGGCTGGTCCAGTTGGGGACCGGAACGACCGCCGTCGTAAACGCGAACTTCGGCTCACGGTCATCGTCGTAGACGCCCCAATGACCGCCGACCGCGCCCTCGATGCGCTGTTTCCACGGCTGGTCGAACGCCTCCATCAGGTAGTAGGTGATGTCCTCGCGCTCGGCGGCAGCGAGGAAGCGGCGCAGGAACTTGGCCTGGTTGGCGCGACTGGCGACCGCGTCCTTGCGCGTGCGACCGTGGCTCGGCCAGCCGACCTCGGAGATCACGATCGGCTTGTCGGGATAGGCATGCTGCAGCTCGCGGTAGCGCCGCAGCACGTGATCGACCGCGGAATCGACGGCGACACCCTCCCAGTACGGCAACACGTGCACGGCGATGAAGTCGACCTCGGCCGCCAGCTCCGGGTACTTGATCCAGATGTGCCACGGCTCGGCCGTGCTGACCGGCGCCCACACCGAACGCCTGACCTCGCGCAGGTGCGCGATCATCTGCGCAACGCTCTGATCCTCGCGCAGGATCGCCTCGTTGCCGACGATCACGCGCACGACCTGCTCGTGGTTGTCGCGGAACAGCCGCACCAGGGTATCGATTTCCTCGCGGTTGGCGGCGGCATCGCCGCCGAGCCAGGCGCCGAGCGCGACGTTCAGGCCGTGCGCCTCGGCCAGGCGCGCGACTTCGCCGAGGTGGCCGCGCACCGTGTAGGTACGCACGGCGTGGACGTCGCCGGCCAGCAGCGCCAGGTCTTCATCGATCTCGGCGATGCTCGGCTGGCCGCCCTCGAGTGGACTGAGCTCGCCACGCATCGGCGAGAACGAGAAGCCGTCGATCCGGCTCGGCCACGGTGGTTCGATACCGGGCCGGTTGACCAGGGCCCACAGGATCACGGTCAGGACACCCATCGACAGGGTGATCAGCAGACTGGCGCGGTTCATCGGTACAGCTCGGCGATGGGGAGGCGCGCGATTTTAGACCGCGGCGGGCCGTTGTCCAGTCTACGGCTGCACGCCCATGACGCCGGTCACATCCACGGCCCACGGATGGGCCGAAGCGTGACCCAGGGCAACAATCCGGCTCCCCGGGACGGCGCGTCAACGGTCGGTCGTTTGGCGCTGCTGAGCCTGCAGACGCTCGACGACGTGGTCGACGGCAGCGACCTGGTCACCGAGCAGCGCGCGCGTCGCCCGACCCGCGAGGTCCGCCTTGGCGGCGAGCATGTCGCGCAGGAAGCGCAGGTGCTCGTTGACCGAGCACAGCTCGCGCGGGCTGCCACCGCGCTGCGCGGCGACCAGGTAGCCGGCGACGATCGCGTCGGCGTGGCGGTCGAAGGCCAGGCCGGCCAGCGCCTTGAGTACCAGGCAGTCGGTCGGCACCGCGGTGTTCCAGAAATCCGGCGAGCGCGCCTCGCCGTCGGCGGCGAGGCGCACGAGGTCGTCGCAGGCGTGGGCGATCCTGTCCTGCAGGTCGCGGTCGACCGGCATCTCGCGTTTGTCGCGCGCGCCGACCAGCTGCTGCAGGGCCTGGGCACTCAGCCACTGGATCAGCGGATAGGCCATCGGCCGGGCGGCAGCGACGGTCGCCTGGTAGGCCGCGGCGTAGTGCTCGGCGCAGCTTGCCAGCCACTGTTGCCCCTGCTCGCGGTAGCGGTTGACCAGCGCGCGCCGCTTGAACGCGCCGCCGAGCAGCGCCTGGCGTTCGGCGGTCGGCGCAAAGTCGCACAGCCGCTGCAGGTCGTCGATCGCGGCCAGGATCTCGCGATCGGCGGCCGCGACGACCCGGTCCGAACGCCGTGCGTCGCCGGCCGCGCTGTCGACGGCCGCGGCGGCCTGTTCGGCGGCCGCGCGGACGTGGAAGTTGGCGCGCTGCTCGACCGCCGACAGCGACAGCAGCGCGCGTTCGCCGCGCAGCGCCGTGTCGAGGTGTTCGATCGCGGTCGCGAACTGGCCGAGCTCGCCGTAGGCGATCCCCAGCGCCTCGCTGACATCGGCGCGCGCCAGCCAAGTGTCGCGGGCGGCGGCCGGGATGCGTTCGAGCAGGGCGTCGAGGCGCTGCTGCAGATCGGCGACGTTGGCGTCGTCGTTGCCCGAGGTCTTGATCCGGCCGGTCAGGTTGGCGAGTTCGACGACCAGTTCGGCAGCACTGACGAAATCGGCGGCGACCGCCGACGGTCGCGCGGCGCCGCCGACGCGCAGCCGGTACCCCGGGTCGCCGTAGCACTGGTAGGCACCCCAGGTATTGCTGCCGCGGTGACGGTTCCAGACGTCGGCGCGGGCATCGCGCACCGCGTCGCCGAAGGTGCGGCCGTCGAACATCGCCTGGTAGAAGACCTTGGCGAAGCGCTTCGCAGCGGCGTCGTCGACCGCCCAGCCGGCGGCGATCACGGCGCGCACGCCCATGCGGATGAACTGCACGCCGAGGTTGGCGGCCAGCTCGTTCATGCGCAGGCGGCTGCGCGTGCGACCGAGATGACAGCAGTTGATGAACACCAGCTCCGGCACGACGCGCATCTGCTGCACGTCGCCCGGGGTCAGGAAACGGTTGCCGCCGATGACCATGCCCGAGACGCGCCTGATCGCGCGTGGCAGCGGCTGGTCGCAACGTTGACAGGTCTCCGGTTCGGCGTCCTCGATCGTCACCGGGTGCTCGTGCACACCGTGCCCGGCGAGATGCAGGATGCGGTAACCGTCGGCATGCAGCGCGGTCAGGATCTCGCCCGAGCTGCCGCCGATCACGCTGCGCGCGTCGAAGCCCTGCGCGCCGAACGTCGCGACCACGGTCTCGGCCTCGGCGCGGGCACCGGGCAGCTGTTCGAAGTCGGCACCACCACCGAGATCGGGGTCGCCGATCACCAGCGCGTTCATCGCCATGCTGTGCGTGACGTTGTCGCGCTGCACCGCCACCTTGAGCTGGCGCAGCATGCCGGCGGCCACCGCCAGCGGCTTGCCGTCGTGCGACCAACGGTCCTGCATCAGCTCCCACGGGAAGCGCGCCGACGCGTCGTCGACGACCAGTACCAGGTCGCGCTGGTCGGGGGTCTGCTCCTTGAGGCGATTCGGGATCAGCATCTCGAACAGGGTCTTGGCGATCGACGGGTCGTCGCGCGTCGATGCCACGGCATCGCGGATGAAGTCGTCGGCGTTGCGCATGTCGCCGGCGACCAGGCTCTCCTCGACCCGCGCGCGATCCGTGAACGCGTAGTAGCGCAGCGCCTCCTGCTTCGCGTTGTAGACGATCTCGAGGCGGTGCCACCAGTTCGGCGCCTCCTCGAACAGCACGCGCTGGTGGCCGCCGACACCGCTGTCGAGCTGGCGCGCCGGCCAGTCGAAGCGGTCGCGGAACTCGTCGGTATCGAGCACCGACGCGAGGTCGCGCGCGGCGAGTATCGCGATGTCCTGGTACAGCTCGAGCAGGGTCACGCGGTCAATCAGCACCTTGTCGTCGAGCGCGTTCTTGTGCAGCCGTTCGTTGACCCGCATCACCGCGCGCAGGATCGCCGTGACCGAGTCGCGCACGGTCATGTTGTCGAAGCCGGTACCGATCAGCAGGCAGTTGAGATGCGCGTGGCGCGCGACACCGGCCGCACCGAAGCGCTCATCCGGCCAGCGTGCGACCTCGGACGCGTAGTCGAGGAACGCGCGCATCAGCGCCGTCTCCAGGCGCCCCGGCGTCAGCGTGCCGACGTCGCCGAGACCGACGACGACCGCGCCGCCGGGCTTGATGTGCTGTTCGGGGTGAATGAAGACGTGGTGCGTGCCGAGCTGGCCCGGGTACAGGCCGAGCGCCGCGCGCTCGGCCAGCGCACCGTCGAGGCCGCGGTCGAGCGCGCGCTCGGCGCTGACGATCGTGTCGCCGGCATAGTGCCCGACACACACCGGGCTGTTGGCGTAGGTCAGGTCGCCGTGGCGCACGCTCAGGCCGACGCGCGGCAGCGGCGCGCGTTCGCGCCGCCGGCCGACGCGCCCGCCGCCGAACACGAAGCCACGCAGGTCGCGCTCGGACGGGATGCTGTCGGGCACCTCGAGCGGCAGCGGGATGCGCTCGGCATCGGCCGCGCCGCGCTTGGCGGCTGGTTCGGTCTCGACCAGGCGGGTCGTGCGCCGCGTCTGCAGCAGGTCGAGGTAGGCCGGGAACGCGGCCGCGTCGGACAACAGCTCATCATGCTGGGCATTGACGTTGTACCAGGTACGCACACCCGCCAGGCGCCCGGACTCCCAGGTCACGGTGCCGTCGCCGCGGGCCGTCGCGAAGAAGCGCAGCAGCGGCCGCGGGTTGCCGAGCACGTCCCGGTCCCCGTCCGGGTCGACCTCGAAGGCGTTGACCGTGGTCGGTGCACAGCCGGCGACGTACAGCATGCGCTCGGGGTCGACCGGGGCGTCGCGCAGTTCCTGCCAGATCGCCGGCAGCCGGCGCAGTGCGCCGCCGGCCGGCAACGGCCAGTCCTCGTCGAGGTCGTCGCGCAGACCCTGCCAGAACGCCGCGTCGGCGAAGTCCTGCACGGCCGGGTCGGACGGCAGCAGCTCGAGCAGGCCGGGGTAGCGGCTGACGATCTTCAGGATGCCGTTGCGGCCGTTGCTGATGTCGAGCAGGCGCAGCTTGCCGAGCGTCGGGTTGAAGCCGGTCAGCCAGCGAACGGCCTCGTGCGAACCGCCGTTCGGCGTGCCGAGCATCAGCAGGCAGCTGCCCGGCAGCGCCTGCAGACGCTCGAGCAGGCGTGGATGGCGGGCCAGCGTCAGGCGCGCGACCAGGCCGCCCATCGAGTGCGCGACGACGTGCACCGGCTGCCCGCTCAGTTCGCCGTCGCCGAGCGCCTGGTCGAGCTGCGCGGCCAGTCCGGCGACCGCGTCGTCGAGCGACAGGCGCCAGTCGTAGGCGTACGGCCGCACCTTGTGGGTGCGGCTCAGGTAGACCAGGAAGTCGCCGTAGAAATCGCCGAGCAGGTCACCGGCGACGACGCCGGACGCATCCACCGTCAGTTTCTCGAGGCCACCGAAGGCGATGTCGAGATACTCCAGCCAGACGCGGTCGTCGGCGACCGCCAGCGAGCTGCCCATCGTGCCCGGCAGCACGATCGCGATCGGCCGCGGCCCCTGCGCCGCGCTGCGCGCGATCGCCGAGCGCCAGGCCGGCATCTCGTCCTTGTGCACCGCCGCGGCCAGCGGCTTGAAGTTGCCCATCTCGCCGTCGCCACGCACCAGGCCGAAGGTCATCGCGCGGATCGTCTGCGGATTGACGAAGTAGCGGAAGTGGTTGACCTCGGGACCCTGGTCGAACAATTGCCGGACCTGGCCCTGCGGGCGGCGCAGCCCGCCGTACATCGAGCCGGTGTTGACGACCAGGTCGTGGTCGCCGGCGTAGAACCAGTCGGTGACCGCGTACTTGAGCCGGTCCCAGATCGACCCGGCCGCGAGGTCGCCGGCGATCACCGACAGGTCGGAGCGCACCGTGAGCTTCGGGTGGTTGAGCAGGCGCACCAGCGCCGACTGCGGCATCATCGCCTCGAGGCCCGGCAGCGTGCGCGGGTCGGTGCGCTGCTTGACGACACCGAGCAGGAAGTAGATCGCATCGCCGGCGAAGGTCGCGCCGCCGAGGTGATCGAGCACCGACAGCCAGCGGTCGAGGCGCCCCGACGCCAGTGTCGTGCCGCGCGCCGGGCACGCGACGCGGACGAAGCGGCGGATCTCGAAGGCCTTGTCGTCGAGCAACGTGATCAGCTCGTCGAGGCGGACGCGTTGCTCCGCATACCAGTCCATGTCGGCATCGCCGCGGCCGAACAGGTCGGAGCGGTCGCGGTCGGCCGTGAACAGGCGATCGAGCAGGCGCCTGTCGAGCACCTCGTTGCCGCCGTGGCGCTCACCGAGGCACAACAGTTCGCCGACCAGCCCGCCACGCGAATGGCTGACCAGGTGCAGGCGCGCACCGGTCGGCAGCTGGCGTGCCAGCTCCAGTGCGTTGTCGATCGGGCTCAGGGTCAGCGTGCGGTGTTGCAGCGCGTAGATCTGGTCGCCGAACTCGCGCCGCAGCGCGGCGATCGCGTTGGCGCCGTCCTCGCCGGCGTCGCTCCACAGTTTGCCGAAGCTGCCCGGGGTGCTCGACGCGGTGCCGTGCAGGAACACCAGGATCGGTTTGTCGGCGGCCGCGACGCTGCCGCGCACGCGTACCATGTCGACGCTGTCGCCGAAGCGCAGCCGGTACAGCCCGGCCGCGTGGTCGCCGAGCTGGCGGTCCTCGAACCAGCGGCTCAGGCCCGACGCGGTCTTCTCGGTGACATCGACGTCGAAGAACTCGAGGGCCTTGATGATGACCTTGCCGACGCCGCGCTCGCGCGTCGGGTTGGCGCGCTGCGGGTCGATCTCCCAGACATCGCTGCGCCGCCCCCGCGTGCCCGCGACCGGCGTCGCAAACTCGGAGCGCAGGTCGTCGGCGCGGGTCCACAGCCTGAAACCGTCGGCGTACTCGATGCACGCGACACCGTCGCGCGGCGTGCGCACGTCCACGGCATTGCCGGCCGCGCGCGTCCGGCTCAGCGTCACGCGCTGCCGCGCGCTGACCTGCATACCCGCCGGCGGACTGCCGTCGAGGCGTTCGCGAGCGCCGTCGGCGCCTTCGTCGATGCCCTGGATCCGCAGCCTGATATCGTCGTTCGCGGCCATGCCCGGCGTCCCCCTGAGTGTCCCGGCGCGGCGCTGCGTCGACGCTCGACACCATCACCGGCGGCTTGTTGTTATCCAGCGGTCGCGCCGCGACGCGGCCGCCGTCCAAGTGTAGACCCGGCCGGTGTTAACATGCCGTGAATTTTACCGGCCGACGACGCATGCAGCGCCGCCGCGACCCACAGCCCGATACCGCACAGCCGCACCGCGCATGCCCGCCTCCACCGCCCAGCACACCCCGATGATGCAGCAGTACCTGCGCATCAAGGCCGAGCACCCCGAGCGCCTGGTGTTCTACCGCATGGGCGACTTCTACGAGCTGTTCTACGACGACGCCAGGCGCGCCGCGCGGCTGCTCGACATCACGCTGACGCAACGCGGCAAGTCCGGCGGCGAGCCGATACCGATGGCCGGGGTGCCGTTCCACGCCGCTGAGAGCTATCTCGCCAAGCTGGTCAGGCTCGGCGAATCGGTCGCGATCTGCGAACAGATCGGCGACCCGGCGACCAGCAAGGGGCCGGTCGCACGCGAGGTCGTGCGCATCGTCACGCCGGGCACGGTCAGCGACGAGGCGTTGATGGACGAGCGCAGCGACACGCTGCTCGCCGCACTGCTGATCGCCGACGGCGGTTTCGGCCTCGCCTGGCTCGACCTGAGCGGTGGACGCTTCCATGTCCAGCAGCTCGACCGCGAAGAACCGCTGCTCGGCGAACTCGAACGCCTCAACCCGGCCGAGATCCTGGTCCCCGAGGAGCAGCCGCCGATCGCGCGACCGGGCCGCGACGGTGGCGGCGTCACCGCGCGCCCGGCCTGGCACTTCGAACATGACAGCGCGGTGCGCCAGCTCAACGCACAGTTCGGCACACGCGATCTCGGCGGCTTCGGCGTCGACGGCGTGCCGCTGGCCGTGGGCGCCGCCGGCGCGCTGTTGCAGTACGTCGGCGACACGCAGCGCAGCGCGTTGCCGCACATCACGCGCCTGCAGGTCGAGCGCCACGACGCGGCGATCGTCATCGACGCCGCTACCCGGCGCAACCTGGAACTCACCGATGCCGCGTCGGGCAAGCGCGCGCATTCGCTGGCCGGCCTGCTCGACAGCAGCGCGACGCCGATGGGCGGCCGCCTGCTGCGGCGCTGGATCAGCCGACCGCTGCGCGACCAGCACGCGGTGCGCGAGCGTCACGCGGTGATCCAGAGCCTGCTCGACCGGCAGCTCGTCGATCGCGTGCAGACGCTGCTGGCCGCGATCGGCGACATCGAAAGGATCCTCGCCCGCGTCGCGCTGAAGACCGCAAGGCCGCGCGATCTCGCGGTGCTGCGCGACAGCCTCGCCGTGCTGCCTTCGGTGCATGGCACCCTGCTCGACGTCGACGATCCCGGGCTGGCGAGGCTGCTCGCCATGCTCGGCGATCACGCCGAGACCCAGGCGCTGCTGCACGCGGCGATCACCGAGAATCCGCCGGTCGTACTGCGCGACGGCGGCGTGCTCGCGAGCGGCTACGATGCCGAGCTCGACGAACTGCGCGCGCTGTCGCAGAACGCCGACCAGTTCCTCGTCGACCTCGAACAGCGCGAGCGCGAGCGCACCGGGATCGACACGCTGAAGGTCAGCTACAACCGGGTCCACGGCTATTACATCGAGATCGGCCGCAGCAAGGCCGCGGGCGTGCCCGACGACTACATCCGCCGGCAGACACTAAAGGGCAGCGAGCGTTTCATCACGCCGGAGCTCAAGGGATTCGAGGACCGCGTGCTGTCGGCACGCGAGCGCGCGCTGCAGCGCGAGAAGGCCCTCTACGACGCGCTGCTCGACACGCTGGCGGTACCGCTGCCCGGCCTGCAACAGGCCGCGGCGGCGATCGCCGAGATCGACGTGCTGACCGCGTTCGCCGAACGCGCGCGCCGGCTCGACCTGTGCCGGCCGGTGTTCCGCGACGAGCCCGGCCTGTCGGTCAGCGCCGGCCGCCACCCGGTGGTCGAGCAGGTCAGCGACACCCCGTTCGTCGCCAACGACCTGCTGATGGACGAGCAGCGCAATATCCTGATCATCACCGGCCCGAACATGGGCGGCAAATCGACGTTCATGCGCCAATCGGCGCTGATCGTCGTGATGGCCTACGCCGGCTGCTACGTGCCGGCCGCGGCCGCCCAGCTCGGGCCGTTCGACCGCATCTTCTCGCGCATCGGCGCGTCCGACGACCTCGCCGGCGGGCGCTCGACGTTCATGGTCGAGATGCAGGAGACGGCCAATATCCTGCACAACGCGAGCGCGCGCTCGCTGGTGCTGATGGACGAGATCGGCCGCGGTACCAGCACCTTCGACGGCCTGTCGCTGGCCTGGGCCAGCGCCGTCGAGCTGGCGACGCGGATCCGCGCGTTCACGCTGTTCGCGACCCACTACTTCGAGCTGACGACGCTGCCCGACGAATACCCGGGCATCGTCAACGTGCACCTCGACGCCGTCGAGCACGGCGACGGCATCGTGTTCCTGCACGCGCTGCGCGACGGCCCCGCCAACCAGAGTTACGGACTGCAGGTCGCGGCGCTGGCCGGCGTGCCGCGCAAGGTCATCGAACTCGCGCGGCGGCGGCTGCGCGAGCTCGAACAGGCCGCGCAGCGCCACGCCCAGGCCGACGCCAGCCAGCTGTCGCTGTTCGAACAACCCGCTGCCGACACGCCGTCAGCCGCCGATGCGCTGCGCGCGCGCCTGGCGCAGATCGACCCGGACACACTGACGCCGCGCCAGGCGCTGGACGCCCTTTACGAACTGCACGCCTTGAGCGATGCTGACTGACCAGCGCAGCCGCCAGTGGGAGTGACGCATGACCTACGTGGTCACCGAGAACTGCATCAAGTGCAAGTACACCGACTGTGTCGAGGTCTGCCCGGTGGACTGCTTCCACGAGGGGCCGAACTTCCTCGCGATCGACCCCGACGAGTGCATCGACTGCGCGCTGTGCGAACCGGAATGCCCGGCCGAGGCGATCTTCGCCGAGGACGACCTGCCCGCCGAGCAGCAGGCCTTCCTGGCCCTCAACGCCGAGCTGTGCGCCGACTGGCCGGTGATCACGGAACGCAGGGACCCGCCTGCCGACGCCACCGACTGGGACGGAAAGCCCGACAAGCTCGGACTGTTGGAACGTTGACGTCGCCGGCGCCGGCGCCGCCGGCGCATCACGCCGTCATACCAGGTCGACGTCGTCGACCTGCGGCCGCGCCAGTATCGCGCTGACGTTGTCCCTGCCGCCGGCGCCGAGCGCGGCGTCGATCAGGGCCCGGGCCTGGGCCTCGAGATCGCCGTCGGGGTCGCGCAGGATGCGCGCGATCTCGGCATCCGGGATCAGGCCGTGCAGGCCGTCGCTGCAGATCAGGTAGGTATCGCGCGGCTGCAGCAAGGCGTCGCCGACATCGACGTCGGCCTGGCGCTGCATGCCGAGGCTGCGGGTCAGCACGTTATCGCGTATCCCGGCCTCGCGCGCCTCGCTGCGGTTAAGGAACACGCCGTCGTCGATCATGCGCTGGATCAGCGAATGGTCGCGGGTCAGCCGGCGGACGCGGCCGAAGCGCACCCGGTAGAGGCGGGAATCGCCGACATGTGCGTAGTACACGCGGCCCTCACGGAACATCGCGAGCACGACCGTCGTGCCCATGCCGCTGAGCTCCGGATGCACCGTGCACATGTCGAGCAGTGCCTTGTTGGCCACTTCGACGGCGTGGCCGACGCGCAACAGGCTCTGCATGCCGTCGGCCGTGTCCTCGCGCTGGGTCGGCAGCAGGTCGGTCAGCGCGGCCTCGACGGCGACCCGGCTGGCGACCTCGCCGCTGCGGTGCCCGCCCATGCCATCGGCCAGCGCGACCACGCCCAGCTCGCCTTCGACCTGCGTCCAGTCCTGGTTACGTTTGCGCACGTACCCCTGGTGGGTGCAGATCGCGGCTTCGACCTTGTGGACCGTCATCGGCGGTTGCCAGTGGTGCCAGATGCGTGTCGCCGCCTCAGCCGCCGCCGGCCGCGCGCTGTTCGAGTGCCTGGCGCAGCTGCGCCGCCGGCACGTAACCGGGCAGCATCTCACCGTCTTCGAGGAGCAGTGCCGGCGTGCCCTGGATACGCATCGCCTGGCCCAGTGCATGGTGGTCGGCGACCGGGTTGGCACACACCTTGGCGGGGACCGCCTGGCCGGCCTTGGCCGCGTCCATCGCCGTGCGGCGATCGTCGGCGCACCATACCGATACCGCCTTGTCGTACGACTCGCTGCCGATGCCGGCGCGCGGGTAGAACAGGTATCGCACGCGGATGCCGTTGTCGACGTACTGGTTCATCTCGGAATGCAGTTTGCGGCAGAAGCCGCAATCGATGTCGGTGAACACGGTGACCGTGTGCTTCGCATCCTGCGGCCCGTAGATCACCATGTTGTCCTCGCCGACGCCGGCCATCGCCGCGGTCTTGAGTTCGGCGAGTCGCTCGTTGGTGATCTCGGTGCGCGTCTCGAGGTCGACCAGCTTGCCCTGCAGCAGAAAGCGGCCGTCGGCGGTGACGTAGACGAGGCGCATGCCGAACGCCACCTCGTAGAAGCCGGCCAGCGGCGTCGGACGGATGCTGTCGGGCCGCAGGCCCGGCAGCAACACGGCCAGCGAGCTGCGGATTTTCTGTTCGGCATCGGCGTCAATAGCGCTGTCCTGTGCGTGGCTGACGCCGACGACACACAGCGCATACAGTGCAATCAATAGGTTCTTCATGGTGTACGGCTAGTCCCGGAAATTGATGTATTGCAGCGGCAGACCGAAGTCGCCCTGGCGCAGCATCGCGATGACGTCCTGCAGGGCGTCGCGGCTCTTGCCGCTGACCCGTACCTGGTCGCCCTGGATCTGCGCCTGGACCTTGAGCTTCGCGGCCTTGATGTCCTTGACCATGCGCCGCGCGGTGTCGGTATCGATGCCCTGGCGGATGGTCACGGCCTGGCGGGCGCGGTTGTTGGCGGTCTCCACCTGGCCCGGATCCATGCAGTCGACGTCGACCGAGCGCTTGACCAGTTTCTTGGTCAGGATGTCCATCATCTGCTCGAGCTGGAACTCGCTCTCGGCGGCCAGCGTGATGACCGCGTCGTCGAGCGCGAAACTGGCGTCCGTGCCCTTGAAATCGAAGCGCGTGCCGACCTCGCGGTTGGCCTGGTCCACGGCATTGCGGACCTCCTGCAGGTCGACTTCCGAGACGACGTCGAATGATGGCATGGCTGGGCTCCCCAACAGTCCGGCCGCAAGGCTATCACAGCGTCGCACCGGGTTGCGGCCGACACCGCATACCCAAGGTCATCCGCTCGCCCCAGCCGGCCGATCGCCGCCGGTCACGGCGCACGCGTGCCAGCGAGGCCGCTACGCCGGCGCGATTGCCGGCGTCGAGCGCATGCAGCGGCCGCCGACGCGCCTGCTCGAACGGCGCGGCACCCGGCTGACCGCGGTGTGCCGTCAGCCGCGCGGGTGGTGGCGAGCGTGCAGCGCCTGCAGGCGCTCGCGGGCGACGTGCGTGTAGATCTGGGTCGTCGACAGCGAGCTGTGGCCGAGCAGCAGCTGGACGACGCGCAGGTCGGCGCCATGGTTGACCAGGTGGGTCGCGAACGCGTGGCGCAGCGTATGCGGCGACAGGTCCGACGCAATGCCGGCGGCCGCCGCGTGTTTCTTGACCCGGTACCAGAATGCCTGCCGGGTCATGCCGGCGCCGCGCCGGGTCGCGAACAGCTGGTCGCCGGGTTGGCCGTCGAGCAGCGTCGGACGCGCGTCGGCGAGGTAGCGGCGCAGCCAGTCGAGCGCGTCGTCGCCGAGCGGCACCAGGCGTTCCTTGCCGCCCTTGCCGACGACTCGCACCAGGCCCTGCGCGAGACCCAGCTGATCCGGCACCAGGCCGACCAGCTCGGAGACCCGCAGCCCGGTCGCGTACAGCACCTCGAGCATCGCGCGGTCGCGCAGCCCCTCGGCGGTGCCGGTGTCGGGCGCCGCGAGCAGCGCCTCGACCTGGGTCTCGCTCAGCGACTTCGGCAGCGGGCGGCCGAGCCGCGGCGACTCGATCTGTGCCGTGGGGTCGTCGTCGAGCAACTGTTCGCGACAGGCCCACTGGTAGAACTGGCGCAGCGTCGACAGGCGGCGGGCGCTGGTGCGCGGGCGCACGCCGGCCTGCACCGACGCCGACAGATAGCCGAGCAGCTGGTCGCGGCGCACCGTCATCAGGCCGCTGCCGAGCCGGTCGCGCAGCCATGCGGCGCAATGCCGCAGGTCCGACTGGTACGACTGAAGGGTGTTGCGCGACAGGCCGCGCTCCATCCACAGAGCATCGGCGAAGCGCTCTATCATCGCCGTATCGACCGTGTCGGCGCCCGCGCTGTCGGCCGCCTGCGCACCGTCGCTCGTCATGACATCCGCCACCCCCGGGGCCCGGTGGATAAATTGCCAGTCGCGTGCAAGGATAACCGCAAGGGCGGGCAACCCGGAGGATCCGGTGCGCGATCGACTCAGCGACTTGTTGCAGACACTCGAAGACGAGCTGCGCCTACAGGGACGTTGGGACGCGGTCGCACCACCGTCGCAGGCATTGCGCAGCACCGAGCCGTTCGCGATCGACACGCTGAGTTTCGACCAGTGGCTGCAGTGGATCCTGTTGCCGAAGATGCGCGATCTGCTGCGGCGCCAGCTGCCGTTGCCCGACAACTGCGCGATTCACCCGATGGCCGAAGAGGTCTACTGCGACGACGAGACCGGTGGCACGCGGCTGATCGGTATCATCGCCGAGATCGACGCACTGCTGACCGAGCACCACGGCGGTCTGAACTGAACGGTCCGGGCGGATCCTTTTTCCACATTCGCTGTGGAAAACCCTGTGGGAAAGGTGAAGAGAATGGCCGCGAGGCCGCATGCCGCCGTACCCGTCATCAGATTGACCAAAATCTGAACAAATCAGTAATTATTTTTTATTTTCAATATTTTATGGAATCTTCTTCGAGCCGGACCTGGCAAATGACCGGCAAACAGCCGATCGATTTGCCGCGCCGTGCGGACCTGTGTATAAACACTTCCTAATTTACCCGTCGACGGGCAGGTAATTGGCCGATGTCACGCACCGGATTGCCGTTCTGGCAACGCAAAGAACTCACCAAGCTGAGCAACGAGGAATGGGAATCCCTGTGCGACGGTTGCACCAAGTGCTGCGTCTACCGGCTGCAAGACGAGGACACCCGCGCGATCTATTTCACCAACGTGCACTGCCGGCTGCTCGACACCGCGAGCGGCCGCTGCAGCGACTACCCGAATCGTACGCGCCGCGTGCCCGATTGCGTCAGCATCACACCGGCGGTACTCGAGGACCCCTACTGGCTTCCCGAGAGCTGCGCCTACCGGCGGATCGCCGAAGGCCGCGACCTGCCGGACTGGCACCCGCTGGTCAGCGGCGACCCCGATAGCGTCGTCACCGCGGGCCATCGCGTGTGCCTGCGCACGATCTGCGAAGACGACGCCGGCGCACTCGAAGAGCACCTCGTCGACTGGATCGGCTGAATGGACGACGCGCCGGCGCCGTTGACGCTGCTGCGCCTGCTCGAGCACAGCGGCCAGCGCGTCTACACCTACGACATGGGTCGACGCATCGGCCGCCTGCCGGCCGCGGACTTCGCCCTGTTCGAGGCCGGCACGCTGCCCTACCCGCGACCGCTGCAGCGCAAGGCCTGGTTCGCCGTCGTGCAGGTCTCGAACGATACCGCGGCACAACCGGTGATCTGGTTCCTGCGCCTGTCGCTCGACGAACAGGGCCTGCTGGTCGCGGCCGAGCGCGACTACCTGCTCGACCGCCTGCGCGAATCGGCGCAGGCCGGCCAACGCGGTGCCGATCCGCAACGCTTCCTGCACGACAACCCGCATGCCTTCGCGCCGCGCGACGAGCGCATGGCGCTGTTTCACGCGCGACTCAGTGCCGATCTCGAACTGCCACCGTCGCGCTACTACGCGCATGCCCTGGACTACTTTCGCGGCACGCCGGGTTGGGACCAGTGGGGATTTGTCGGCTACCAGGGTATCGCCGACGTCGCCTGCCGCCATGCCGGCGCCCCGCTCGACACGGCGCTCGCGCGGTTGCCCGGCGAGCCGCTCGTGGCCCTGTGCCACTGCCTCGAGAGCCAGGTCGCCGGCGACGCCCTCGAGGCGGCGCTGTGCGACCGCCTCGACGCGGAACTGCGGCGCGACGACGGCGATATCGGCATTGTCGCGGCGCTGGCCCGCGGGCTGTCGAGTCGTGCCGCGTCGGCGCCGGTGCGTGCCGCGCTCGGGCGCGTGCTCGCGGCACCGGCGGCACGCAGCATCGAGGTCCTCGCCGCGATCTCCGGGCGTGCCTGGGAGGCCTTGGGCGACCCGCAGCTGCTGCGGCGCTTTCTCGACCGGCTGGCCGACAACGACCACGGCCAGGCCGCGTTCGAGCACTGCCTCGACGACCTGCTCAGCCTGCCGTCGCTGGCCGACCGGGTACGCTTGGCGTTGCGCGACGACGCCCAGAGCGACGCGCTGCGCGCGGCGTTTGCCGGCATGCTGCAGGGCCGCGGCGGCCACCCCGGGGATTGACGCGCAACGGCGTCGTTCAATCGAAGTGCCAGGTCCAGCTGACCTCGAGTTCGTGCTGGTCCATCGCGACATTGCCGCGTTGCGGACCGGTGAGCGGGCTGGTGCCGCTGATCTCTTCGCGGAACGCGCGCGTATACGCGACGTTGACACTGCTGTCGTCGTCGACCCTGTAGCTCAGACCCAGGCTCGCGTGGGTGCGGATCGTCGCCGGGGCGAGGATATTGAACAGCGCCTGGCCGTTGTCGAACAGCTGGTCGGCATGGCTGACGCCGGCGCGTAGCGTCAGCCTCGGGCTATACGCCCACTGCACGCCGAGCTTGAAGATGTCGATGTCGTTCCAACCGAAACCCAGCCCGCCATCGGCGCCGAGGAAGGTCGCCGGCAGCAGCGCGACGTCGTTCGGGTTGTGCAGCGACGCGACGTCGCTGTAGAAGATCCGCTGCCAGTCGAACAGCAGCGTCAGCGTCGGCGTCGCCTCGAACGCCAGGCCCGCGGTCACCGTCGGCGGCACATCGAAGTCACCCTGCTCGGCGAACAGACCCCGGTAGTCGTCGAACTCGGTCATGTACAGGCGGGACTGCGCCGATGCCCCGACGCTCAGGCGATCGCCGAACCGGCCGAGCCAGCCGACGCGCAGGCCGTAGCCCCACGAATAGTCGTAGCCGTTGTTGGTGACCCTGGTCGGCGCGGTCGAGAACGCCTGGAAGGGCTCCAGGCCCTCGGCCCGGAAGCGCTGCAGCGCAAGAATCGGCATGATACCGAGCGCGTGGTCGGCATTGAGCCGCTGGGCGTAACTGACGCCCATGAACAGCTGCGCAAAATCGACCCCGGTCGGCGAGCTCGCCGTGCCCGCGGGGTTGTTGAACGCCTGCCACACGGCGGCATCATAGTCGGTGTTCAAACCGCCGTTGGCGCCGATCAGCACACCGATCGAGCGCGCATCATCGAGCCGCTTCGACCAGCCGACGTGTGGGATCAGGAACAGGTCCCGGCGGCTGTCCTCGGTACCCAACGCAATCGGCCCGGGCGTCTCGGCCGTGAAACTGCGATCCGGCATGAACAGGCCGATCCCGGCGTCTACGCGATTGCCGACGTCGACCATCGCGGCCGGGTTGGTCGCCCCGGCCATCGCGTCCTGTGCAAGCGCAACGCCGGCGCCGGCCAGGCCCTTGTTCGGGGTACCGAAGCCGGTCGGCGAGTAACCGTTGGTCGCCGCTGCGCCCGCCGCCAGCGCCGTCAGCAGCGCGGCCGCGACGCCACGAACAATCGTCGCAGTGTCCATTTCACTATCCCGTCGAATCGCCAGTGACTGACAAGACGGCGATACTAACCCGCGGCGGTCGCAGCGAATGTGGCTCAGGTCAACGAAATCGGCGAACCCGCCGCGGCCGGGTCACGACCCGGCGTCAGCCGGCGTCGAGAAAGCGTGTCACCAGGGCCATCTCGCCGGCGCCATCGGGTAGCGGCGCCCACACCTCCCAACCGCCGCCGGGCGCCTCGTCGAGCGGTTTGCCGTGCCTGTCCTGCAGCGCGACGAGGCGAAAGCGCCGGTTGCCTGTCGGCGACACCAGTTCGAGTTGGTCGCCGACACGGAACTTGTTCTTGACCCGCAGCTGCGACAGGCCGGTCTGCGCATCGACCCCGGTGACCTCGGCGACGAACTGCGAACGCGCACTGCGCGATGCCCCCTGGCGGTAGCTCTGCAGCGCGTCGCTCTCGTGACGCTGAAAGAAACCGTCGGTGTAGCCGCGGTTCGACAGGTTCTCGAGTTCGGCGAGCAGATCCGGATCGAACGGCCGGCCGGCCACCGCGTCGTCGATCGCGCGGCGGTAGACCTGCGTCGTGCGCGCCGTGTAGTAGTGCGACTTGGTCCGGCCCTCGATCTTCAGGCAGTCGACGCCGATCTCGGCGAGGCGGTGGACGTGCTCGACGGCGCGCAGGTCGCGCGAGTTCATGATGTAGGTGCCGTGTTCGTCCTCGAAGATCGGCATGAACTCGCCCGGGCGTTCGCGCTCCTCGAGATAGTAGACCTCGTCGGCCCGCGGGTGGCGCTGGATCTCGTCCACCGGGATCTCGGCGACAGCGTCGAGGTCCTCGCGCGCGATCTTGTAGTCCCAGCGACAGGAGTTCGTGCACGTCCCCTGGTTGGCGTCGCGATGGTTGAAATAGCCGGACAGCAGGCAGCGCCCCGAGTACGCGATGCACAGCGCGCCGTGCACGAACACCTCGATCTCCATATCCGGGCAGGCGTCGCGGATCTCGGCGACCTCGTCGAGCGACAGCTCGCGCGACAGGATCACGCGGGTCAGGCCGGCCGCCTGCCAGAACTTCACACCGGCGGCGTTGACGGTGTTGGCCTGCACCGACAGGTGGATCGGCAGGTCCGGCCAGCGTTCGCGGACCAGCATGATCAGCCCGGGATCGGCCATGATCAACGCATCCGGGCGCATCGCGACGACCGGCGCAATGTCGTCGACGAAGGTCTTGAGCTTGGCGCCGTGCGGCATCACATTGGTCGCGACGAAGAACTGCCGGCCCTGGGCGTGCGCCTCGTCGATGCCGGTGCGCAGATTGGCCTCGAGGAAGTCGTTGTTGCGCACACGCAGGCTGTAGCGCGGCATGCCGGCGTATACCGCGTCGGCGCCGTACGCGAACGCGTAGCGCATATTGCGCAGCGTGCCGGCAGGGGCCAGCAGCTCGGGGGCTCTCATGGTCGCGTGCCTCTTGTCATCAGACGATTATCGCGTATCAGACGGCGACGCGGTGGCGCATCGCGACAGCGACCAGCAGCAGCGCGAGCAGGAGCATCCAGAACGCCGTCGACAACAGCTTCGACTGGCGCGCGCGGTTGCGTTCGAGCCAGGTGCGCGGGGCGACGCCCTTGTAGACGAACACGGTCTTGGCCGCGACCATCACGCAGACGATGTTGACCGCGAGCAGCAGCGCCGCGCCGAATGCCAGCTCGCCGTGCCCCGCGCCGAGCAGCAGCCCGGTGGTCGCGGTCGGCGGCAACAGCGCGACGGCGACCATGACACCGACCAGCGTCGTCGACAGCCCGGTGGTCAGCGACACGACGGCCGCGGCGCCGGATGCCAGCGCGAGGACGACGCCATCGAGGCCGACGTCGGTGCGCGCGACGATCTCGGTACTGGCGATCAGCAGCTCACCGCGGGCGATATCCGCCGGCCACGCGAAACCGATCGCCAGCGAGATCAGCAGCGCGAGCCCGAGACCGGTCGCGGCGGTACGCCCGGCGCGCCACATCAGCTCGCCGTCACCGAGCGTCGAGCTGAACGCCAGCGCGATGATCGGCCCGAGCAGCGGCGCGATCACCATCGCACCGATCACGACGGCGACGTTGTCCTCGATCAGCCCGACTGCGGCGACCAGCGTCGACAACACGACCAGCAGTACGTAGTTGCTGTCGATGCGTGCGCCTTTGTCGATCTGCGTATACAGCTCCTCTCGGGTCGACTGTGCGGACGCGTACCGATCCTCGGGCTCGCGCGGCAGCTGGGTGTCGACCGGCAGCACGACGATGCGGTGGGTCTCCGAGCCGCCGAAGATGTTCTGCACGGCATCCATGACCGGCTGGCGGTCGTCGTCGGCGACCAGCATGCGAAACGACCGTCGACCGTCGTCAGCGGGCGCACCCCACCAGTAGTCCGTGATCTCGTACTGATCGGCGATACCGCGCAGTGTGTCGGTATGGCCTTCGTCGGCGACGATCTCGATCAGGCGCATTGGATGGTATTCCTCGGGAATTCCGTCAACCGGCAGATTGTACTCCGCCGGGGCGTGGTCGATGGTCGAGACATTGAACTGCAGTGGCTGACCAGGACTTTGGTCACGCTTCGGTCGGCACGTGATTTGATGCGTGCTGCGACACGCTAAAGTGACTTGTGTGTTGCGGCTTGCTGTAGGTCGTGAGCAGATGTGATCTGTTCGCGCTTCGCGCGGGTACTGTTTTCGATGCGCTCGGCGGAGCGCGCCCGCGGTACTTTTCTTTGCTTGCCCAAAGAAAAGTACCCAAAAGAAACGGCCCCCGACGACTTGCCCCTCGCCGTTGGCGAGGGGTTCCCTGCGCTTCTCGGCGTTTTCGGCGCGCGTGAACTCCCTCCCTGCGGTCGGACAGACATGCACGCGCTTGCCTCCGAAAACCCCTGCGATGCTCGGCGGCGTCAACGGGACTGGGGTGCGTCCTGCAGGTTTGGCGGCTATCCCGAAGACCGCCACGGCCGGC
>JAAUYD010072701.1_pt1 | contig 23804 bp, 15 predicted proteins | sample 7278101 | NCBI WGS metagenome assembly JAAUYD01 (sample SAMN14350128, study PRJNA611818) | marine sediment metagenome | isolation source: surface marine sediment (0.6m) | place: French Polynesia: Moorea | collected 2018-08
AGTGGTCTGTCCCATTAATTATGATCAGTCGCGGGCATTGAGATCCCCGAATTTTATCCTAGGAATTGCTACAATGCGCGGATATTGATTCAGAAGTCAGGGTCACCTTACCTAGCCCTCAAAACTAATGGGACAAAGCACAAGTTTCTGTGGTGAGGACAGTAAAGATGATCGTATCTAACGGCTTAAAAGACGGTTGCAGCATACAGTAGGGATCTAATATTTACTTTATAAATAATCTTTTATCAAACACAAAGCATTTGAATTTAATTAGATTGTGCTTGATATTCACGAAGCTTACACATCAAGAACTGTGAGTTGGGCTGGTGAAAGATTGCCTCAATTTGGCAGTAAAAAAGTCGTAACTAGCAAGATTGGTAGACGTTATATGCCGTGTGATTTAAATGGAGCGAGGGAAATTTTTCTCCGCACAGTGGTTGATACGCCCTCTCTCAGACAGTGTATTTATTAATGTTTGTTAGCAAAAAAGTATCGTCAGAAAAATGAGCATTAAACCCTTAATAAATCGTGCTTTGATTTTATCAGCGGAATTAGTCCAGTGGTTAAATCAGAAATCGGCATCAACTCCCAAACCCCAAGCTCAAAAGCGTCAAAATGCCATTACTCAAGCAGTAACAATCACTCAAGGAGTAGGAGCGGGACTCAAGTTTTCCCCAGACAATTCCAATCCTGATTTTGCCAAAGGAACATATGAACTACCCCTACAGGAAGCATTAGCTCACTATTTAAAACCTGGGGATGTCTTCTATGATATTGGTGCCAATATTGGTTTTTTTACAGTTTTAGCAGCTCATCTAGTTAGTAAATCTGGTTATGTCTATGGCTTTGAGCCAGTTCCAAAAAATGTCCAGAGGATTCGCCACAATCTTCAACTGAATAATTTTTCCCATACCACCGTGTTAGAAAAAGCTGTTTCTGTTCATACAGGAAAAGGTAGACTTTTGCTAGCACAACATTCAGGGGGAGCCATGCTGGCAAGTGCTGGTACTCCACCAGATTTCAAAGGAGCAATGAATGTAAACTTGGTTTGCATTGATGATTTGGTAGCACAAAAAGCCCTCAAGCCACCCACACTAGTCAAAGTCGATGTAGAAGGTGCAGAAATCGATGCTTTTAAGGGGATGAGGCAAACCATAGAAAAATACAAACCAATCATCATGTATGAGGTTGATGATGCCAACCAAGACTCCTTTGAACAGAAGAGCAAAGCCTTAGAAAATTTGATTAGTTCTATGGGTTATAAAATTATGCCTTTGGCTGCTGGCTATCCTGGAGTTAAGTGGCATATTGGACACTTTGTAGCGATACCCTGTGAGCAATCATCCCAGTTGTTGTCAAACAAAGAAGAATTAGTTAACAGTTCTAGAAGCTTTACGCCACCTAACCGTGGCAATATTATTCTGTCAGTGATTATTCCCTGTTTCAATCATGGGAAATACCTGTTAGAAGCAATTACCAGTGTAGAAGCTTGCAAAGAGAATTTCTACGAAATAATCATTATTAATGATGGTTCTACTGACCCTTTAACTTTAAAGGTGATTAGTTTCTTAAAACAGAAGGGCTATTTTGTGATCGATCAGCAAAATCAGGGACAAGCAAAAGCTCGTAACACAGGAATTGAAGCTGCCAAAGGTCAGTATATTATACCCCTAGATTCTGATGATACAATTCGAGGAAAAGTGATTATTAAAGGAGTGGAAGTCTTAGAAAAACAGCCAGAAGTAGGAGTTGTTTTTGGTGACATAAAATTTTTTAATAATTGCGGAAAAGTTTTTACTTTTGGTATTCCACAGGGCTATGGCTGTGCAGAATATATTAATGAACAAGAATGGATATGGAGACTACCAGATTTTCATCTATATCGTATGGTTATGATGTGTTATTTGAGTGCTTGTGCTGTGTTTCGTAAATCTGCATGGCAAGAATGTGGAGGATATGACACGAAAATGCCCTTTATATATGGTGAAGATTGGGAACTGTGGCTAAATATAGCTAAAAGAGGATGGAAATTCCATCACATTCCTGAAGTGTTACTAGATTGCCGCTTTGATTATGACCCTGCATTGAAGTATACAAAAGAAAAGCAACAATTAGCGCAGGAATATATCAGAGAAAAACATCGTGATCTTTTTTTAAAAGCTGCAGCATGGATGAAATCTATTAATGAGGAAAAAACGGTATTCGCTCAGTAAAATCGGTGTCAGAAGAGCTATTGCTTCGGACTTGCAGCAAAAAGTCATGATTATGGGGGTAGGGAATAGGGAATAGGCAATAGGCAATAGTTACAGCCTATGGGTTTCTATTTTTTTTACCCGCAAAAAATACCAGATGCAAGGATTTGAGGTTGAAAATCCTAATTCTCTTACACGCCCTTGACCAAAAAATAGCCCAAAAGCATTGATAAATCAATGTTTTAAAGTTATTCAGCAGACCCTAGTTACTCCCTTCTCGGTGTAAGATTACCTATTTCCTAAACCTCTCTATCCTCTGTGTTCTCTGCGCCTCTATGGTTTTTTAATCAATAATCTTTGGGCGGTATAGGAGTAACAGTTACTGATGGGAAAAAAGTATCCTTACGCAGAGCATCCCAATTTTTCAAAAATATGTGGTAGTGGGAGCATCTTGCTCCCTTGATATACAAAGCGGGCAATTTACATACAAAGCAGACAATTTACATACAAAGCGGGCAAGATGCCCGCACTACAAAATTAAACATTTGGGATGCTCCCTCCTTACGCGAGCCTAGGGCGTGTTTTCAAACTTTCGTGTAGGTTGGGTTTCACTCCGTTCTACCCAACTGGGTATACGGAAAATGTTGGGTTACTCTACCCTAGTCTTCGGGTTTGCCACTTCCTTTATGCCGGGAACCCGTCCACCGCAGTGGTTCACCGCTGCGCGTCTACGGGAACGCCTGACGGCGTTAGCGCAGCTCCTCGCGGAGCGAGGCACGAGAAGCCCTTCGGGTGCGCCACTTGACGGCAGTTGCTTTATGCCGGGAAACCCGTCCACCGCACTGCCTCCTTTATGCCGGGGAACCCGTCCACCGCAGTGGCTTACCGCTGTTGCGTCTACACTTCGTTCTAACCAACCTACATTTAATGATAAGTATTTAACCAGACATGATATAACTGATAGAAATTGAAATTAATCTTTTTTATTACTGGTGCGAATAATCCAGTAACTGATAGATAGAGCTAATACAACACTTCCTAAACCAATAATTTCTATACCTTCTACTTTGTCTATATTGAGAATAATAATTTTTCGGGCAACAGCAATCAGAGAAGTAACAATTACTAATTCTAATTGAACTACGTGTTTGCGGAGATAGGCGGTAATATTTTCCAGAAGTTCTAGGGCAATTAAAATATTTAAAAATAAGCCAAATACATTAAATAGTACGGTGTTGATTGTACCATAATCAGTAGTAAATAGTTCCTTGACTAAATATACTCCTAAATCAAATATCGCTACGGCAATTACAATTAACATAGCAATAGAAAGTATCTTAGAAACAAACACCTCTACATTTTCAATTAAGTGTAAAAACTGATCTTCTTGACTGATTGCCCTGAAAATATTACGTATCTTTCTCATCCCTCAAACATACCTCTGTTATAGATCGCCAACTAATTTCGGATGTACGACATAAAGTGATAAAATTTAAATAACAATGCAAGATGTAATTAATATAGCAGGCTGTAATCATTATGCGATAGATGTCTGGTGGAAAAGACGTAGAGACGTAGCATTGCTACGTCTCTACAAGGGTTCAGGGTAAAGTATAATTAATTTTCACCAGATGTCTAATAGGTAAATGGAGGTTATTTTTGCTTTTCAACTAATTGAAAGGATGATGGCACCACAGCTACCCACTCATTAATTAACAAGTACTGATATACTTTTGCTGGCTCCATAAGTGTTTATATGCTGGGGGATAAATTACTGTATTAATGTGACTGTAAATGGTAAAATATCTTATGTTTGTAGTGAATTGTTTATACTTTATTTACCAGATGAAGATATATAGATAATGTATAAAATAAAGCTAAGTATTATGAAGAGTGAACAGTATACTTGAGCCTAAAAATAAACTCTATTTATATAATCCTGTTAACCAGTGAATAATTGACTAATGACTCGTGACGTTTTGATTATCGGTGGCGGTGTTATCGGTTTAGCGATCGCCATTGAACTAAAATTGCGGGGAGCATCACCCACCGTAATCAGTCGGGACTTTCAAGCAGCTGCCACCCATGCGGCGGCGGGAATGTTAGCACCAGATGCGGAGCAGATATCAGTTGCGGCTATGCAACAATTATGCTGGCGATCGCGCAGTTTATACCCAGAATGGACGGGCAAGCTAGAGGAAATTACGGGGTTAAGTACTGGTTATTGGTCTTGTGGTATCCTTGCACCAGTTTATCAACCAGATGAAAGCAAAGAGAAATCCTGTTCTTCTTCTCCCGGTTACTGGTTAGATAGGGAAGCCATACATCAATATCAATCCGGATTGGATGAGTCAGTAATTGGTGGCTGGTGGTATCCAGAAGATGGACAGGTAGATAACCGTGCCTTAGCTAAAGTGTTGTTAACAGCAGTTCAATCCTTGGGGATCGAATTAAAAGAAGGTATCCAGGCAGAAGCAATTTTACAACAGCAACGCCAAGTGGTAGGCATACAAACCAATGGGGGTTTACTCCAGGCAGACCATTATGTGATGGCTACGGGAGCTTGGTCCAATGAATTGTTTCCCCTACCCGTAAAACCGAAAAAAGGGCAAATGCTCAGTCTCCGAGTGCCGGAATCGATGCCCACATTGCCTTTAACCAGAGTGTTATTTGGGGAAAATATTTACATAGTACCAAGGCGTGAGCGCAGAATTCTTATTGGTGCTACCACCGAAGATGTTGGTTTTACTCCCCACAACACCCCAAGTGGCATCCAAACCTTATTAGCAGCAGCGACTCGCCTCTATCCCCAATTACAGGAATATGCCATTGAAGAATTTTGGTGGGGATTCCGTCCCAGTACCCCCGATGAATTACCCATCCTTGGTACTAGTCACTGTGACAACCTCACCTTTGCCGCAGGACATTATCGCAATGGTATTCTTTTAGCACCGATTACAGCTAGGTTAATCGCAGACTTAATTTGTCAGCAAAAGTCCGATCCCCAGCTTGAACATTTCCATTACTCCCGTTTCCAATCCCCATCACCGAAAAATTCTCCCATGCTCGCCCATTCTCCTAGTCTTCCCCTCACCGTCCCCACTACCAATCTCCAACTTCCTACCCAAGATACACCCCTTACTATTGCTGGTAAAAGCTTTACCTCCCGGTTAATGACAGGGACAGGGAAATATGCCAGCATCGAATCAATGCAACATAGCGTTGTTGCCAGTGGTTGCCAAATTGTCACCGTTGCCGTCAGAAGGGTACAAACCAAAGCTCCCGGACATGAAGGGTTAGCAGAAGCCTTAGATTGGCAGAAAATATGGATGCTGCCGAACACTGCTGGTTGTAAAACTGCTGAAGAGGCGATTCGGGTTGCCCGTTTGGGAAGAGAAATGGCAAAGCTACTGGGGCAGGAAGACAATAATTTTGTCAAGTTAGAAGTGATACCCGATGCCAAGTATTTACTCCCAGACCCCATCGGCACTTTAGAAGCCGCAGAGCAACTAGTTAAAGAAGGGTTTGCAGTATTGCCCTATATTAATGCCGATCCCATGTTAGCCAAGCGGTTAGAAGAAGTCGGCTGTGCTACGGTGATGCCCTTAGCTGCACCTATTGGTTCTGGACAGGGGTTAAAAACAGCCAGTAATATTCAAATTATTATTGAAAATGCTCAAATACCAGTGGTGGTAGATGCGGGTATTGGTTCCCCCTCCGAAGCCGCCCAAGCCATGGAAATGGGCGCAGATGCATTATTAATTAATAGTGCGATCGCTCTTTCAAGTAATCCCCCAGCAATGGCTTATGCCATGAATCTAGCAGCTGTTGCCGGTCGCATGGCATATTTAGCGGGTAGAATGCCCATGAAGAGTTATGCGAGTGCCTCTTCCCCCTTGAGTGGAACTATTGGGAATTAAGTTCTTTGTTTTAGGGTACATGCGGTATGGTCTCCTGCCAAAATGATACGGTGTTGATGGGAGCATCCCAAATGTTTAAATTTGCTTGTAGTGCGGGCATCTTGCCTCCTTGTTTGTAGTGCGGGCATCTTGCCCGCTTTGTATATTAATGAGCTTTCCGGCTCTCACTACCAGATATTTTTGAAAAATTGAGATGCTCCCGTGTTGATGGGACATTTGTTTGGGTAAAGTCCCATTAACTTGTTTCTTTGCACTTTTGTATCTTTACAGCTTATTCTCTGTTTCCTATTCCCTACCCCCACCAAAAGACTTGTTTAGCAAGCCCTACTTATAAATATTCTGGCAAATATAGCGCTACGTGACTAGGTTAGGACATTTTTGAGAGCTACAACCCTTGATTAGTAAGCTTATTACTTATTACTTATTACTTATTACTTGCGCGTAGCGCTATACCATTGATCCCTTGGAAGATGCTTATAGTAGTGGAAATACCCAACTTCAGATTACAATTAGCACTGAGCAATTGGTGAATCAATGGGTAGCAGTTCGCATAGCTGATAATGGAAATGGGATTCCAGAGGAATTAATGACTAAAATTTTCGAGCCTTTTTTTACCACTAAAACCCTTGGCAAGGCTACTGAATTAGGATTATCCATTAGCCATCAAATCATCACCGAAAAACATGGTGGCAAATTTGATTTTTATTCTACTCCAGGTAAAAGGACAGAATTTGTGATGCAAATTATTTGCAAGCAGGTTTTGATAGAAAAGAATAACAAAAGGGAATACTAAACAGTAGTCAAGATAATCAAAAAATATATATCAGGCTTATGATGTCATTTGATACTTTAGATATGGTTGCTGGTTATCGGGTTATCGAGCAAATCTACTCTGGAGGGAGAACTTTAGTATATAAAGCGATCCGAAAACAAGACCAACAACCTGTAATCCTCAAACTAATGCGGAATCCCTTCCCTAGCTTTAGTGAGATAGCCCAGTTTCGCAATCAGTATAGTATTCTCAAAGACTTAAATATTCCTGGTATAGTTCAAGTCTATAGTTTAGAACCTCATGGTAACGGCTATGTCTTAGTAATGGAAGACTTTGGTGGTATTCCTTTGAATGAAGCAATCGCACAATGGAGAAATGCTAACCAGAACCAGGAACACGAGTTTATCGGTTATTTTTTCCACATAGCACTACAAATTGTTACTATTCTAGAACTATTAAACCGCGATCGCATCATTCACAAGGATATCAAACCTGACAATATCCTGGTTAACCCAGATACAGCAGAAGTCAAAATCATCGATTTTAGTATTGCTTCTCGTTTACCCAGGGAAATTAAAACTCTGAGTAATCCTAATGTATTGGAAGGTACTTTAGCATATATTGCTCCCGAACAAACTGGGAGAATGAATCGAGGCATTGATTACCGCAGTGACTTTTACTCTCTGGGAGTCACCTTATTTGAATTCCTTTGCGGACAGTTACCTTTCACTAGCAATGACTCTATGGAGTTAGTTCACTGCCACATTGCCAAAGCACCACCCAAAGTTAGCAGTATTAATCCTAGAATGCCCGCAATTTTATCAGACATCATCAGCAAATTAATGGCAAAAAATGCTGAAGATCGCTATCAGAGTTGTGTAGGTTTAAAGCATGATTTAGAGTTTTGTTTCTTACAGTGGAAAGAATTACAAAACATTGTCGATTTTCCCCTGGGAGAAAAAGATATTTCCGATCGCTTCACGATTCCTGAAAAACTCTATGGACGGCAAAAGCAAGTTGAGCAACTCCTTGCAGCTTTTGATTGGGTAGCAGATGGTAATGTGGAAATGTTAATGGTTGCGGGTTACTCTGGTGTGGGTAAAACTGCATTAGTTAACGAAGTCCATAAACCCATTATTAAACAGCGCGGTTACTTTATTAAAGGCAAATTTGACCAATTTCAAAGGGATATACCCTTTTCGGCATTAGTACAAGCTTTTCGGAATTTAATCGAACAATTATTATCAGAAACTGATACCCAAGTCAAACAGTGGAAGAATAAAATTCTCTGGGCATTAGGAAAACAGGGTCAGATTATTATCGATGTCATTCCCGAATTAGAAATTATTATTGGCACACAACCAGCAGTTGCAGAATTATCTGGTAGTGCCGCTCAAAATCGTTTCAATTTATTATTCCAAAAATTTATTCAAGTCTTCACTACTGTCGAACATCCCTTGGTAATGTTTTTGGATGACTTGCAATGGGCGGATGCCGCATCATTGAATTTTATCCAATTATTAATGAATTCCTATCAGCTTGGTAATGATAATTATCCAGCAGATAATAATGTCCAGGGTGATTTGACGAATCAAAATACCAGTCTATTATTAATTGGTGCATATCGAGATAACGAAGTATCACAGGCACATCCACTACATATAACCCTGGAAGAAATCAGAAAAACAGCAACAAATATTCAGACAATTACCTTAGAACCATTAAATCAAGAGAATTTAAATTGTCTGCTCCAAGATGTTTTGCATTGTACTGATAACGTTGCAGCTCCTCTGACAAAAATGGTATTTAATAAAACCAAGGGTAATCCATTTTTTGTCAATCAATTACTTAAATCTTTCTATGAAAATAAAGTAATTAGATTTGATTATGATACTTACAGATGGTGCTATGATATAGAAGAAATAAAGGCATTAACACTCACCGATGATGTGGTAGAGTTTATGGCGATGCAAATACAGAGACTACCTAAAAATACTCAGGAAGTCCTCAAGTTAGCTGCCTGCATCGGTAACTTATTCGATCTCAAAACTCTCTCTATTATTTATCAACAATCAGAAATAGATACAGCCGCAGACTTATGGCATTCATTGCTTGAAGGTTTGGTCATACCAGAAAATGATAATTATAAATTACTCCAAGCAGAAGAGATTAATTCTGATACTATCAATCAAAATTATCTTGCCCAGTCTAACCCAGATATAATTAGATATAAATTTATTCACGATCGCGTCCAACAAGCTGCCTATTTTCTCATTTCCGAAGATGAAAAACAGGAGTTCCATCTCAGAATTGGTCAACTACTTTTACAAGGTACTTCCAAAGCAGAATTGGAAAACAGAATCTTTGATGTAGTCAATCAATTGAACATCGCAGTAGATTTAATTACAGTTCAAGAAGAGCGCGATGAATTAGCTAGTATGAATTTGACTGCTGGTAGCAAAGCTTTGGCAGCTACAGCTTATCAAGCAGCTATAAATTATTTAAATACTGGTATTCAATTATTAGCGGATGACAGTTGGGAAAGCAAATACAATCTAACTTTGAGTTTGTATGAAACCGCAGCAGAAGTAGCATATGTGAGTGGAGACTTTCAGCAGACAGAGAAATGGATTGAGGTAGTGTTAGGGAATGTACAAACACTACTGGATAAAGTAAAAATTTATGAGGTCAAAATACAAGCTTACGGAGCGCAGAATAGAGTTAGGGATGCCGTTGATACTGCACTAATTATTCTTAAAGATTTAGGCATCGAATTTCCCAAAAATCCCAGGGAATCTGATGTTGGGCAGGCAATTGGCGAATTATCAGCAAAGTTAGGGAACAGAAGTGTTAATGAATTACTAGAACTACCGCCGATGACAGCAGCCAAGCCATTGGCTCAAATGCGTATTCTATCCTGCGCCATTGCTTTTGTATATCATGCTGACCCTCAATTGATGCCACTGATTTGTTTACAACAAATTAAGCTATCACTTGAATATGGAAATGCTTCTTTGTCTACTTTTGCCTATGTTGGTTATGGGTTGATTCTTTGTGGAGTAATTGGAGATATAGAATCGGGCTATCAATGGGGCAAGCTGGCTGAAAAATTACTGTCTAAATTTGATAACAAAGAAGTTTCAGTCAAGGTAATTGAAACCTTTAATCAATTTATTAGAAGTTGGAAAGAGGATACCAGAAAAACATTAAAGCCTCTGTTAGATGTTTATGCTACAGGCTTAGAAACAGGAGATTTAGAATTTGCGGCTTATGCTATGTATGTCTATTCATACCATGCATATTATGTAGGTCAAAACTTAACTGATTTAGAGCAAGAGCTTGGTAGATATAGCAATGCTATTAAACAAATTAAACAAGACAGAATTGAATGCTGGAATGAAATATATCGGCAGATTATCCTGAATTTACAGGGGAATTTACAAGAGTCATTACTTTTAATTGGTACAGCTTATGATGAAGAAAAAATGTTACCAATTCATTTAGAAACTAATGATGCATTTGGAATTTTCACTATATATCTCTGTAAGCTTCAGCTATGTTATCTACTTGCTGATTTCCCTCAAGCGATTGAGAATGCCTCAAAGGCAGAAAATTACTTGCAAGTTGCAACTGGAATGCTATTTACCGCTCAATTCCATTTCTATGATTCATTGGCAAGATTAGCGGTTTATCTCAATAGTTCTGAATCCGGGCGATCGCAAATATTAGAAAAGGTACAAGTAAACCAAGACAAAATGCAGCATTGGGCAAATCATGCCCCAATGAATTATTTACACAAATTTGAACTTGTAGAAGCAGAAAAGCATAGAGTTTTAGGTAACTATTTAGAAGCAATGGAAATGTACGATCGCGCCATTGCTGGAGCTAAAGAAAATGAGTACACCCATGAGGAAGCTTTAGCTAACGAACTAGCAGGTAAGTTTTATTTGGAATGGGGTAAACAAAACATTGCCCAAGCCTATTTGACAGAAGCTTATTATGGTTATAGCCGTTGGGGGGCAAAAGCCAAAATTGATGATTTAGCTCAACGGTATCCCCAGTTACTTACTTTGGTTATTCAACAAGAAAACCTCAGAATCAATGGTTATCCAAACAAAACAACTACCCAAAACATAAATACGAATACGTTGAGTGATCGCCTAATTTCCTCTATAGAAAATCGCCAAACTATCTTTACCTCTAGAAGTATTGTTTCTAATTCCCTAGATTTAGCGGGTGCAATTAAAGCTTCCCAAACATTATCTGGGGAAATAGATATGGAGCAGTTGCTTTCTAATTTAATGTCAATAATGATGGAAAATGCAGGAGCTTCTAAATGTACTTTAATGTTGCAGGAAAATGATACTTTAAAGTACACAGCCGTTAGCTTTAGTACAACTTCTACAACCCCTAAAGTAGAGTTTCCTAATATTCCTCTCGACTGGAGTAAAGATATTCCTCTAACTTTAATTAATCAGGTTAAGCATAAATTAGAAATAGTTGTAATTGATGATGTGAGTAGAGAGACTGCTCTGGTAAAGGATAGTTACATCAAGAGAGAACAACCAGAAAGTATTCTATGTATGCCGATTATGAATCAAGGAGAGTTTATTGGCATATTGTATCTGGAGAATAATTTCACTACAGGCGCATTTACATATGATCGCATAGAATTTCTGAAATTAATTACGACCCAGGCAGCTATCTCCCTGAAAAATGCCACACTCTACCAAAAATTATCCCAGGCAAAAGAGAAACTGGAGGAATATAGCCATTCTCTAGAAGAAAAGGTCGAAGAAAGAACCGAAGAACTCTATACTAAAAATCAACGTCTGCAACAAGCACTGCAAGAATTACAAACTACTCAGACACAATTAATTCAAAGTGAAAAGATGTCTTCGTTGGGGCAAATGGTAGCGGGTATTGCCCATGAAATTAATAACCCCATTAATTTTATTCATGGCAATATTGATCATGCTAGCGAATATATAGAAGATTTATTAGACTTGGTTTCTGTTTACCAGCAGGAATATAATGATTCTTCCGAGCTAGTTGCCGAAAAAGTTGAGGAAGTAGATTTAGATTTTCTTGCAGAAGATTTACCAAAGTTGCTTAATTCGATGAGAGTGGGAACTTCTCGTATTCGTAGTATTGTCTTAAGCTTACGCAATTTCTCCCGCCTTGATGAAGCAGAAATGAAGTCTGTAGATATTCATGAAGGCATAGATAATAGCTTAATGATTTTACAGCATCGTCTCAAAGCAAAGAATGATCGCCAGGAAATTGAAGTTATCAAAGAATATGACCAACTTCCTGAGGTTAATTGTTATCCAGGTCAATTAAATCAGGTATTTATGAATATTCTCAGCAATGCCATCGATGCTTTGGAAGAGCAAATTATGGGAGAAGATTCTCAGTTAAAACATCTCCAGATTCGTATTAGTACAGAATTAATGGAAGACTCTACAGTTAAAATTAGAATTGCTGATAATGGTTCTGGGATACCGGAGGAAGTACAAGAAAAAATATTTGACCCATTTTTTACTACTAAACCTGTAGGAAGCGGTACGGGCTTGGGACTTTCCATTAGTTATCAAATTATTGTGGACAAGCACAAGGGTCAATTAAACTGTAGTGCTGTACCAGGAGAAGGAACTGAGTTTATGATTATGATTCCTGTGTAAATGCAGATACTCTTCCAACTTCTCAAGAAATGTAAGGTGGGCACTGCCCACCTTACAACATACTAAAACTTTACTGGTAAGGAATGAAAACCTTTAAAAATTAAATTTTCACGTTTAGGTATTGGTGGTTTCTCTGGAGAGAGCATCATATTTGGCATTCTCCTAAGTAGTGTTGTAAAGCAAATATTTAATTCCATTCTGGCTAGTATTGCTCCTAAACAAGAATGAATCCCTTTACCAAAACCAAGATGTTCATTAGGTGATCGTGTAATATCAAAAACCTCTGGTGAGTCAAACTTTTCAGGATCGTGATTAGCTGCTCCAAGTGCCAAAGCAATGACACTACCTTGAGAAATATTCTTGCCACCTATACAGAGTTCTTCTTTCGCAATGCGTAATATGATAGGACCAGGTGTATCAAAACGAATCATTTCTTCTATAGCTGAGTTAATGAGTTCGGGATTATCTTTCAACTTCTGTAATTCTTCAGGATGCTCTAACAGCGCATGAACTCCATTTGCAATTAAATCGGTAGTTGTCACATAACCAGCAATTAATATTTCCACACACGAGGATGGTAGTTTGTTTAAATCTATTCCATTTTCTTCATAAGCAGCAATGAGTAAACTAATGATGTCAGTTCCTGGTTCTTCCTTTCTTTCTGCAATAATTTGTTTGATTAAAGCACTAAAATATGCTGCTGAATGATTAGCCTGGGAAGCAATTGCTTGAATATTTTGACTATCTGGGGTTCCCCAAAAAGCACCTATATCTAATGCCCATTTGATAAAGTTATCCCTATGTTTTTCTGGTATTCCAAAGATTTTAGTCATCACTAATCCCGGAAGTATTCCAGACAAGTCAGTCACAATATCAATTGAATGCTTTCCTTGGAATTTATCTAATAAATCTTTGATAGTTTCTTGTATTGTTGAACGCCAAGTCTTTACTGCTGCATTCGTAAATCCCGGTAGAACAATTTTTCGCTGTGTTGTATGTTCTGGTGGATCTGCTTCTACTAGAAAATTTGATGCCAGATTAATAAAGTTATTAACAGCGTTAATATCAATATTATGGAATCTATTTATATATAATTGATTGCGATTGGAGCTTAAACGTTCATCATGCAAAGCTTCATATACATCGGCATAACGTGTTAATATCCAAAATCCATTCAATTCCGAAAAGTAAACAGGGTGTTCAGAACGTAATTTCTTAAACAGTGAATAGGGATTTAATAAATTTTCAGGAGAGAATAAATCATAAATTGGAGTTTTTAATTTCGATGACATATTATTAACAATGCTCCTCTATAAAATATTTTTCCTAGATGATTGTCTATTATTTTGGAGCCATAAATAATGACCCTTAAAATGAATAAATATTCCCTATGTGTGGATGAAAAGCAATATTTACTATTTCTTTGAGAGAGATAATACTATGCACATATTCCTTCAATCACACTGACATGAGAAGTTGTTGGTACAATGCGATTTAAATTAAAGCCAGCGGCCTGGAAAATTTTCTCAAATTCCGCTTTAGTACGCTCTCGACCACCAGAGTACATGGTGAGCATATCTAAATCTAGCCACTTACCAAAGTGATATTCATTACCTGAAGGGATAACAGTTTCAATAACAAGTAATTTACCTTTAGCAGTTATACCCTTGCGAATATTCTTGAGAATTTTAATACAATCCTCATCGCTCCAATCATGTATAATGTGAGACATTATATAGGCATCACCATCGCCAGGAATAGATGTAAAAAAATTTCCACCTATTGTCTGGCAACGACTCATAACCCCTTCTCGTTGTAATAATTCCTTCGCTCCTGTAACTACATTAGGCATATCAAAAAGAATACCTTGTATGTGTAAATTGGCTTTAAGTATAGATGCTATGAGTGTACCGTGACCTCCTGCCACATCCACAATTTTGTTTATATTGGAGAAATCATAACTATCAACAACTGCCGTATGAATGTTTTTGGAGGCATTACTCATAGCATGATTAAATAATTCTCCAGCAATTGGGTTTTTTTCAAAATATTCAAAAGCATTGCTAGCTTGATATAGACGACATAAAGCTGGTTGACCTGTTTTGATAATCTCAACAATATCTCCCCAAGAATTCCAATGCCATTCATCAGATAGCATCAGTACAAGGGAATGTAAAGAATGAGGAACATCTTTACGAAGATATTGAGCTATCTCAGTTAGTGCAAATCTTTGTGGCTCTACTTCTGTGAAGATACCAATACTAGCAAGAGTACGAAGTAATCGATACAAGTAAGATGTATCAGCATCAGTAGCTTTTGCTAATTCTTTAATGCTTTTAACTTCATCCTTGATTATATCGGCTATACCTAATTTTGCTACTGCATAGATAGATTGGGATATCCAAGTACCTATAATCATTTGAATCAAAGTATTCTGAGGTGTTTGAACTTTACCGTTTTCCTTTAGTCTTGAAAAATCTGCTAATTCTTTTGTGATATTCATGGTGAGTCAAAATTGTTCTAAAACTTAATATTGTATAGTAAATTGACAAAAAATGAACTAAGCTACTTTCGTGAGAGGAAATTTGTATAATAGCTGATTATACAAAAATTCCAACAAAGGCTTAATATGTACATCTTCTAACCACTCGCTGGCTAAATCTTCAATAACATGATGCTCTGCAATCATTTTATTTCCACAAAAATGTCGAATTATTGGATGTATAAAAGCACTTTGGGAGGCGTTTTTAGCATCATCTTTATGAACACGATTGATCGCAAATGGATCGAGTATCTCGTCAATCTGATATCCAAACTCTAAAGAAATTAGATAATAGTTTTCACATTTTCCTAATTCACTCTCGTATATGTACTCTTTCGGTAACTCTTGATAGTATTTAGCACTTTTGCCATCCTTAGATAAAGTAATTAGGTCACAAAGAAAATCTGTTTGTTGCCATAAACCCGAACTAACATTAACTCTCCTAATAATTGCATCTGTTAAACTTTCTGCACTAGGAGTAATTAACTGATATGGTAAGGGGCGGTGATGGTACTTATATTCTAATATATGGTGTAGGGTTCGGATATTGTAGCGAAATCCATGAATGAATCCTGATTGTTTTGCTTTATAATCCCGCATATGTGTCAATACACCAGCGAAATACAAATTCTTGATATTAGATGATTCCCATTCAGCAGTCTGATTTGGAAATCTGTCATTGATAGTTAAGTCTGGTTTACAAGATTCATCAAAAATAGAATCATCAAAGCGGAATCCTGTACAAACTATGATGCGATCGTAAATAATTTCCTCTTCTTCTCCATTAGCATGAGTGTACAAAAAAGATACTACATATTTACTATCTACATAGTCTATTCTGTTAATATGTGCATCTATTACTCCATTTTGTGATTTTAATTGATAAGTATCTAGAAAATTATTATTGACTGCTCGCAGATGTCCTACATATTTAGTTTTCCATGCCATTGATAAGGGAGTTGGGCTAGCTATGTGTATCATGGAAGCAGTACCAACTAGATTATCAGCTGTTTCAAAACCAGAATTACCTTTACCAATAATCAATACTTTTTGATTTGCAAAATCTTCTGGTTCTATAGAGACATCAGTATAGTTCTCTGCTAGTTCAATACCTGGAATTGGTGGTATATATGGCTTACTCAAACCTGTAGCAATGATTAAACGAGAAGCTAAATAAACATCACCATTGCTGTCTGTAAGTATGAACTTATCTTTTTTGGCAATGTTAGTAACTTTGCAATTATATTTAATTTTTAAGTTAAAATAATCAGCAAAATCTTCAAGATACCTAACTAAGTCATCGGTGTGTGGGAAGTAGTCTCTGCTGTAATGTTTAAACAGCATCTTCTCACTATCACTAATCAGAGAGTTCCAATCCCATCTTAAGTTTATTTCTGGATCTTCATAACCTGTATAAACTTTATTGATAGAGATCAATTTTTTATGGCGAGGATATTTCTTAAAGAAAGTTCCTGAAGAATCACCAGATTCTAATATCATATAATTGCGATTGGCTTTTTCTAAAAAGTATCCCAATTGCAATCCTGCTGGACCAGCACCAATTATTAAATAGTCAAAGAATAATACCATACTAGCTGTTTCCTTCGTTTACTGAACTGGACAAACTACCTAAATCATCAAATACAATCGTAAATCTTTTCTAGGGATCATATTTTATTTTTGAAAGGATATTTATACTTTATTATTGCTAGAAAAGCTTTCTTGGCTTTCATTTTTTAGCTTAACTATACTATGCAATTTCAGATAATTATCAGTAGGATAGTTACGTGCATATACCATAAAGTCATTGACTATTTCTGTAAATAACTTAAATATCCTATGAACAACATCAAAAGATTTATTTTTCTGCTCCTCTGTTAGTTCTATTGTGAGCAAAAAATCTTGTATTTCATCTGTATCTATGCCATGATTATTTTCAGCATCAAGATGACTTTTACCAAAATAATCAAATCTTTGTTTAGTAAGTTTTTGAATTTCATTCGTTACTGCACAAGTTACAGGTAGAACAACATTCCAAGTTGCTTCTTCTGCTTTAATCGCTGATAATACAATGATAGGATCTGCTTGATATATAAGCAGAGCAATCTCCTGCCAAAGTAATCGTGTTTTTACCGTCTCTTCACCCCAAATAAACCTCAAAGAATCACTGAATTTTTGCGACTTATCAAATCCTAATTTGTCAATATCTTTTAAAAACCATTCCCAATGATAATCATCTTCATAAGTATGTTTGTTGATCAATTTTTGAATCTTATCTTCTGAGGTTTCTTTCCGAAAAATATATTTATTCATATCCGCAAATCCCATAATTAAAGGAGCGGCATAGGGAGTCCATGAAAGTCTTTGTCGCGGGTCTATAGTTCTATCTTTGAGAAATGCAAAGAATGGTAGTTGAGAGAATTCCTTCTCTTCTTTCTCAATTAATGCCAATACTTCTTTCATCTTGACTATCTGTTATAAAGTCTGTTGTTCAAATTGAAAATTTAATCGTTATTTAAACATTAAGTTTTTGAATAACAAAAATATATCCGCGATCGCCTGGAATTTTTGTAAAAATTGACCCTAACGATTTACCATGTATTTTTAAATACTATCAACAACTGTATCGATAGATTACGTCTTAACGTCCTCGTCAATAAATGTTAAGGACATGAAACAATATCATAAGATGACTTGCGAATAATTAAGTTAATCATCAGTATTGCAATATAACTTATCATTTTTTGTTAAAAAATTAAAATTATTAATACAACAATGTATTTTAAAACACTAGACACACTCAGCTATTTTACTGATATGTCAATATTTCATGACATATAGTTGTGACAAAATATCTGCTCATGTTTTTTTCCACATGAACAGTTGCCATTAGGACAGAGACACAAATATAGCACTTTTCAAATCCGTGAGCTACATCGGCAGGATAAACAACCTTGACTTATTCAAATTAAGACTGGATATTTGCTGCCTCATAAACTTGTAATATGCTGTAAGATGCCATATTATTTATATTCAGGTAACATTTTTAGGAATCATGTCGAGATAAGTTGCATAAATTGGCGAAAATAGAGACTTAGAGATTGATATAAGATGTATAAAATATGTATTCCATTCAAATAATACATTTAATAGAGACTTGAACAAATATTCATGTAAATTCTATTACTCTAATTTGTGGTATAAAAAAATACATGTTTGTAAGTATTAACTTATTTGCGTGCTAAAAACATATTTATCATTCCTTGGGTAGATGATTAAATATATATATTTAGTAATTAAGTACTATTTTATTAATTTTGGGTAGCAAAAAAGAAAAGGAAGATGAGCAGATGATCTGTCAGAATCTTCCTTTATGTAGAGTGCATTTTACTCAAAATCAGCTAGCTGTAAAAATATAGGACTACCAAGTTAGGGCGCGGACATTTCTAAATCCAGCAAACCTTTTGATAGCCAGCTGTTAAGAGTTCTCTATTCCCTAGTGCGTAGTGCTAAGCTGCTGTGCAGCTAAATTGTATAAGGTGAAAACTTCAAATTATTGTAGTGCGAGCCTCTAAGCCCGCGTCCGATATAGAAATTAAATACGCCACAGCTTATACTCTATGCTTTGTATCAGCAAAGATTTACTTCTTTTCTGGAATGCTATATTTGGCAATCATCTTTGCTAATAGGGATAAATCAATTGGCTTAGAAATATATTCATTGACCCCCGCACTCAAACAAGTTTCGCGATCGCCTTTCATTGCCATTGCAGTTTGAGCAATCAGGGGAATTTGCCGATATTGCTGATGTTGTCGCAATTGCTGCACTAATTCCAAGCCATTGCTGTCTGGTAATTGGATATCCATTAAAATAACAACTGGGCTAATTTGTGTGAGAACTTGCCAAACTTCAGCCGCACTCTTGACTAAAGTTACCCGATACCCATTGTTTTCTAGATACGTTTGTATCATCTGGGCATTTGCTAAATCATCCTCTAGCAACAAAATATCGGCAGAAGCAGGAGATAAAAAAACAGAAGCATCTATTCCTTGCTTCTCTTGTTCTGTTTCCTCCTGACTGGTTAATTCCGGGAGTTGCTCCAATGCAGCAGATGGAATTAAGGGTAGGGCGATGGTAAACTGAGAACCTCTATTTACATCCGATTCCACTTCTATCCAACCACCATGAATTTCAGCTAGTTGCTTAGTGACAACTAAACCTAAGCCAGTACCTTCCCCACGACTAGTTACAGCATTAGTAATTTGACAATAGGGTTGAAAAAGTTGGCTTTGTAGTTCTTTGGGAATGCCTGTACCAGTGTCCCAGACGGTAAAATTCATGAATGAACCATTGAGTTGCACCTTTAAGCCTACATTCCCACTACTGGTAAACTTGAGGGCATTGAACAATAGATTCAACAGCATCTGTTTCAGCCTTAAAGGATCTGCTACTAGGGTTGTAACGTGATCGTCTATCTCTTGTCGCAGTTTCAAACCCTTGTTGCTAGCTTTTTCCTTTACTAGTGCCAAAACATTACTACATAACTCTGGTACATTTACTTTTTCCCACTGTACCTCTAGTTGATCGGCTTCAATTTTGGATAAATCTAAAATATCGTTGATTAATGCCAATAAATGTTTGCCACTGGAGAGGATGATATTTAAATATTCTTGATTTTTCTCTTGGGTGGGATCGTAACCTTTAGCTAACAGCAGTTGGGTAAAACCAAGAATGGAACTCAAAGGAGTGCGAATTTCGTGGCTAGTATTTGCCAGAAATTGGTTTTTGAGTTGATTGGTACGCTCTAGCTCTTGATTCAACTTCTCTAAATGCTGACGCGACTGTTGTAAAGATTGTATTTGTGTCAGCTGCTCTAAAGCTTGGGCACATTGTTGAACCGCATCTTTTATTAGTCGGGGTATTAGTTGAGTTGCTAAATCAACCTGTGCTTCTTCTCCAGGTAATAGCATTTCCGTGTCAATTATTAGCCAAGCTGTAAAGGGGAAAGAGCTATCTGGTAAACGCCAAGCTTTTTGGGGTACTTGCTGTTCTAAATTTTCTAAGTCCTGAAGTTTGATTTCTGCCGATAGCTTTAAGGATAGCTTTCTCTGCTCAACAATAATTTGTCCTACCCAAGGATCTTGTAAATCTTCTTCTGGGGAGTTGGAAAGGTAGACAATTGTGGCTACATCTGTTTTTGGTGGTAAAAGTGCAACCGCCAAACAACTTCTGGTAACAGTCACTAATTCACTTGCGCTCAGAGCCACTTGGAGTTCATCTAGGAATGTTTGAAAAATTTCTGCTTCTAAGATTATGACTTCTTTCTCTGGTAACAAAGTAGAAGCCAAGTGATCGTTGAAGTGGTTTTGCAACTGTTTCAAGCTACGTTCTAACCACAACTCAGCACGAAGTTGCTGAATTGTCGCCAAAAGATTTGGCACTTCATCTACCTGGGGGTTACCTTCTGGTAAGCTTGAATACTGCTGCATGGTCAACTAGACCGCCAAACAAACATAACTATTATGGCTGTAAACGAAATGAAAGTAGGATCTTATGTATATTAGCTCACATTTCCTTTATTATTTATAAACCAAAATTAACCCCATCGAATGTGACGGGGACAGCAAAAAGGAGTGTATGAAATCACAATCTTGGGAAGAGGGGTGAGGGAGTGATGGGGTGAGGGAGTGAGGGAGTGATGGAGTGAGGGAGTGAGGGAGTGAGGGAGTGATGGAGTGATGGAGTGATGGAGTGTAGACGCATAGCGTCTACAGCTTTGAGAATAAATAACCGAAAAACTGAAAACTCCACTCAATTTTCTTTCCCTCTTTCACTCCTTCCCTCTTTCACTCCTTCCCTCTTTCACTCCTTCCCTCCTTCCCTCCTTCCCTCCTTCCCTCCTTCACTCCTTCACTCTTTCCCTCTTTCACTTCCTTGTCTTCCTCTGCGATAGAAATTATAAGAACTTCAGGTAAATATTGTCAAAATATGGATGCACAATTTGTTCAATTAATAATCAATGGCATAGCTGTGGGAAGCATTATTGCTCTAGCTGCTGTTGGACTCACCTTAACTTATGGTATTTTACGGTTGTCTAACTTTGCTCATGGTGATTTTCTGAGTTTGGGTGCGTATTTCACTTTTTTAGTTAATTCACTAGGAGTAAATATTTGGCTGTCAATGTTAATAGCAGCACTAGGAACGGTAGCTGCAATGCTTATATCAGAAAAATTACTCTGGTCTAGGATGCGCTCTATTCGCGCTACTTCCACCACTTTTATTATCATCTCCATTGGACTAGCTTTATTTTTGCGTAACGGCATTATTTTTATTTGGGGTGGTAGTAACAAAAACTATGATTTGCCTATCACTCCTGCTTTAAAAATATTTGGTTTAAATGTGCCCCAAAATCAATTAGTAGTCCTGGCATTGGCTGTGGTGGCAATTTTAGCACTACATTACCTACTGCAAAATACCAAGATTGGTAAGGCAATGCGTGCAGTGGCTGATGATTTGGACTTAGCTAGGGTATCAGGTATTAATGTTGATCAAGTTGTGATTTGGACATGGGTAATTGCTGGTAGTATTACATCTTTGAGTGGTAGTATGTACGGCTTGATTACCGCAGTTAGACCTAATATGGGTTGGTTCTTAATTTTACCATTATTCGCATCAGTAATTTTGGGTGGAATTGGCAATCCTTACGGTGCGATCGCTGGTGCTTTTATCATTGGTATTGTCCAGGAAGTTAGTACTCCCTGGCTTGGTTCCCAATACAAACAAGCTGTAGCTTTGGTAATTATGATTGCCGTGCTTTTAATCCGTCCTAAAGGTCTATTTAAGGGCACGATTTAGATGCAGAAGGAGGGAAGGAGGGAAGGAGGGAAGGAGGGAAGGAGGGAAGGAGTGAAGGAGGGAAGGAATAATTATTTCATCTTCCCCATCTCCCCATCTCCCCATCTCCCCACACTCCCCATCTCCCCACACTCCCCATCTCCCCACACTCCCCATCTCCCCATCTCCCCATCTCCCCACACTCCCCACACTCCCCACACTCCCCACACTCCTCATCTCCCCATCTCCCCAAACTCCATCACTCCCTCACTCCCTCACTCCCTCACTCCTCCTCCCCTGCGTGGTAAGAACTACGAACCAAGGGACCGGAACGGACATGGGAAAATCCCATTTTTTTGGCGATCGCACCTAGTTCTTCAAATTCCTCTGGAGTCCAATATTTTTGTACTGGTAAATGTTCTAAAGAGGGGCGCATATACTGACCAATGGTGATGCGATCGCATTCTACTTTTCTTAAATCTGCCATTGCTTCTATGACTTCCTCCACGGTTTCACCATGTCCTAACATCAAACCAGATTTAGTGGGGATGGAGGGGTCGATTTCTTTGACTACTTGCAACACCCATAAAGAGCGATCGTATTTAGCTCCTCGACGCACTGGTGGAGTTAAGCGACGTACAGTTTCAATGTTATGATTGTAACAAGCGGGCTTCGCTGACACAATTTGCTGAATTCGTTGCCGTTGTCCTTGTTCGCCCGCACCAGCACCACCCCAAAAATCCGGTGTTAGCACTTCAATTTGAGTTATGGGGTTCAATTGACGAATTACCTCCATAGTCTTGACAAAATGACCGGCACCTTGATCTGGTAAATCGTCACGAGCTACAGAAGTCAGAACTACATAACGCAATCCTAAAATTTTGACTGCCTCCGCCACTTTCTGTGGCTCTTCTAAGTCAATGGGCATGGGCGCGTGACCTTTGTCTACTTGACAAAAAGCACAAGAACGGGTACAGGTAGGTCCCATGAGTAGGAATGTAGCCGTTTTTTGGGAATAACACTCTCCCCGGTTAGGACACCGCCCCTCTTCACAAATTGTGTGAATTTGCCGCTGTTTAATGATGCGTTGTACCGTGGAAAGCTCGCTAGCTTTGCCAATGGGACGACGTAACCATGAGGGCATGGCAGCGATTTGGGATCTCAATTGGGTTTGTTTGCTCGAAGTCATTTCAGTTATCAGTTATCAGTAAGAAGTTGCACTGGACGGTAAGCCATTCCCCAAGTAGAGGTGCAGTGGCTTGGAGTAGAGTTTACTGTTTGCTTAGAAAGCGTGGACAAACGGAAGTTATTTCATGTAGCTTACGCAATTCATGGGTAAATTTTCCACACCCCTACCTCTACTGTTCAGTTCCATATGCCAGTATTATTCACAGTATGAGTCGTATAAAATACTTGTATTGTCTTCAATTATCCCAGAATATACTATCCCCCAATTCCCGGAAATTTTGGATATAGTGGGAACATTCTCCAATGCAGTTGGTGAAAACGCCTTCTAAAACAAAAGTTTCTGTTAGAGCAAGTAGTCGTGGCAAGTAACAAAATCCTAGTTATTGATGACACTACAGTTGTCAGGGTGAAAGTACGAGAAATGTTACCTCCAGGTAATTTTCAGGTACTGGAAGCTAAAGATGGACTCGAAGGATTAAATTTAATCCGTAAAGAAAAACTGAGTCTAATCATGTTAGACTTTCTACTACCAAAAATGAATGGCTGGGAAGTTTTTCAAGAGATTCAGGCACAACCGGAATTGAGAAAAATTCCTCTGGTGATTATGTCTGGTCGCAAGGAAGAGGTAGTTGAAAAAATTACAGAGCCCTTTAAGTATTTTGAATTTCTCGG